>VTLG01004927.1_pt1 | contig 11914 bp, 7 predicted proteins | sample 4694571 | NCBI WGS metagenome assembly VTLG01 (sample SAMN12604809, study PRJNA352737) | marine metagenome | biome: ENVO:00000447; feature: ENVO:00000209|ENVO:00000569|ENVO:01000036; material: ENVO:00002151; isolation source: viral sequences binned using virsorter ... | reverse complement strand
GTTATCAATAATGGCTACCAGACAATAAATGGAAACTTTCCTACTCATAGATTTTCAAATGGAATACAATGTCAACTTCCTACTTTGGCTATCACTCCCTTTGTCACTAAAGGAGAAAATTTTTCCCTTCCAAGAAGTACAGTCTCTCGAACCAATATTTATGACACTGCAAAAGACAGTGATACAGGCCAGTTGCTTAATCCTGGGGACATTTTATATGTTGCAGAACAGGAACGATTAGATCAAACAGTTTATAACCTAAATTATGGAATAACCGCTAGCTTTCAAATACCTTTAGGCAAAAACTTTAACAAGGAATGTTTAGAAGCAGCCCAAACCTATAGGAAGTATCAGGAGTTTATGCTTGATGCCAAAAAATTAGAAGTTAATCTAAACCGTCTTAAAATATGTGCCGAGCAACTGAAACTTGGTGTCAAGTATGTAGGAGAAGATGCAGTCAGTTGCAGAAATGTAGTTTTAACAACTGTACCTAATCAGGTTTTACCTCATCAACATTCTTTGACTTCTGAAAACGACCAATAACTTTTTTAAAAACAGTCTTACTTAATCCTTTTAGAACAGCCAAAAGTAATGGGCTACTGGCAGCCAAGAGAGAAATAGTAACAACATTAAGAGCAGCACTAGGTGTAGGTAGTACCGATTTAACGAAAGTGACTTCTTCAAGAATAGGTACGCAATCTACCCCATTATCACCACGTTTATATGCAATAATCCTTTGAGTTCTTAAATCTGTTGTAAAACTTCCTACAGGCAATACTCTTGATAAATCTGGACATGGTGGAGGTTCTATATTTTTTACCGTCTTTTTAGGTGGTGGAATAGTAGGAGGTTTATATATTGCTTGTTGCTCTGATTGGGTAGGAGTTACTGTTTTAATAAGTTTACTTGGATCGTATTCTATAGGATTAAATGATGGCATTTCTCCTTCTGGACAAGTTATATACGCATTTCTATCGTTGTATAAAATACTAGGATTTTTTGTTATCTCTAAATCTCTGTGATATAAATTACAACCTGGTATGACCCCTGTCAAAACGTGTTCAAGTGCAAAAGGTGTTTCAGGTACATCTATTTTAGGTACCTTTATCTTAGGTACCTTAATCTCACTCATTTATTTCTTATGAAAAAATTCAACATAAGCATGACATTTAGGACAAGTAAAATTTGACTGCATTAAATATCTATCACACAAAGGTTTATTTCCTTCTAATGATTCATTTTCAACCCAAATTAATTTAGTTTCACAATTAAAACAATTCATAATGGCAATACAGGACCACTAAACTTTGGTAATTTTTTATCTATTTGTTTAGGTAAAACTTTGTCTACAGAAGTCATTATTTTTTTCATCATCATTGATTCAAATTGTGGACTTGTTACCCATTTGTAAGCTGTCCAGCCAGCCCCTATAGTTGTTAATGAAATTACAAATGATAAGATAGATAAAATTGATGAGATTTTAGTTAACATGAAATCAGTTTTTGCCCGTGCATTAGTACCTGTTACTATTATAACTTTTTGTGGTCTTTGTGCATTAGCACCGTTGTATGTAACTTTAGGAATGATCCAACGTCAGGTAATTAATAAAAGTAATTAATTAGGTGTACATAAAGAAACCATCTAAAGATATTTCCCATGTAAAATATTGTGTGGTTGTTGAAAAAGATGATACTTGAAAATTACCAGAGTCAACTCTAAAACTGTTACTACCAGTTGCATGTAAAGATACAGAACCATTATCAATTTTTTCATAATTACTTAAAGTTAAAGCTCCATCTGCTGCTGCAAACTTATAATCTGCTACAGCTACCGATTCATCATTACTAGCTTCAGTTTCAAATACTCTTGCATCAAATTGTCCTTTACCAAAAGTTGGTGCTTTCATTAATGTTCTAAATGAAGTTGGACTACCCCCATGACTTTGTCCACCTATATAATCTGTAATTGTTTTTATAATTTTAAAGTTTTTAACAACATTATTACGTGATCCTGTAATAGTACTTGTAAATACATTTGCACATTCATCACATATATTATTAGTTAATGTAATAGAAGCAAGTGCTTTTACGTCTGCAAAATATTTTGAATTACTTATTCTATTTCTATTTGCTGTAAAAGCTCTACTATCGCCGACAATATTTAATCCGTATGTACATAGGTTTATTAAGTTATTAGAAACTTCATGTTTAGTATCGCCACCTGATAAACTAATTCCAATATGAAACCCTGCAATTATATTGTTGCTTATTATAGATCTATCAGCATTACCATCAGTATCAAGTATTAGGTAAATACCTTTGCCACCAGTTAATTTTGAATATGGTGAAAATTTTTGTGCATTATTACCTGTACCTGTTAAACCTATTGTGGTTGGACTTGAAGCTGCTGCATTACTTAAAGTTGTTGCCAGTTTAAATGTATTAGCATCTACTTTTACAACATAATATACTTGACCACTTGTTAAACCAGTAATTGAAGCACCGCCACCATTTTCATATAAGATTGGATCTTTTGTGTGATAACCATGATTGCTAATAGTTATTGTATTGTTTGCAGTAGAAACAGCACTAGTGGCTACAGTTGCTTCTTCTGGAAAATAACTTGGCTCACTACCAAAAGTTTGATGATCGTTTCCAACACTAGTTAAATTAATTGCTGTACCAGCTAAAGCGTTGTTATATGAGGTTGCTAGTTTAAATAACTTTTCATTTACTTTAATTACATTATAAGTTGTACCACTAGTTAAACCTGTAATTATTACAGCAGGATCCGCTGAACCAAGTGGATGACCACCTTTGTCATAAACAATAGGATCTCCTGTTTCGTATTCATGCCCTTCTATTTCTATGGTATTATTTCCTGTACTTACTTTATCGCGTGAAAATGTTTGGGTATTATTACCTGTACCAGTTAAATTAATAACAGTATTAGTTGTCGCGTTAGAAAAATTAGTTGCTAACTTAAATGTATTAGCATCTATTTTAATAGCAAAATAAACTGTACCATCTGATAATCCAGTTATAGCAGCACCACTACCATCATTATATAAAGCTGGATCTCCTGTATTATATCCATGATTATTTATAGTTACTGTGTTGTTTGCAGTAGAAATATCACTAGTCGCTACAGTAAAAACTAAAGTTCCTCCAACTTTTACTTTTTCTCTTCTTCTTGTATTAGCTAAAATTATATTATTACTTATTATTGCTTTTGTAGATAAAGAATAATATGTTATACCACTAGCACAATTTATAAAAGTATTGTTGGTACATATAAAATTATCAGAATGATTTTCTATATGCACTACTCCGTCATTTGGTTCAATCAGATCGCGAAATTCACATCCATTTATTGTTAAATTACGAACACCATCACCACCTATATATGTACTTCTTTGTTCAGGATCAGTTCCTATTAGTCTTGCAAAATGGCATCCAATAATTTTTACACCATCAAATGCAAAAGTTTTACCTGAGTTAACAAAATTAGTATTAAAAATAAAAGGTCTTAAACCATAATCTGTAAAAGAACTATTAATAATAGTTATGTCTCTGCAACTAATATCACCATCAGTAGGATCACCATAAAAGTTTGTTGTAAAAAATCCTATACGTAACTTTTCCCAATGACAGCTATCTATTTTTAATCTTCTTATATTAGTATTATCAGAAATTAATACACCATGATTACAAGGCATACCAATTAAATTACCAGAAGTCATTAAAGTGTTTCCACCTGTTATATGAACATTTCTAAATAATGTGTCGTTTATGAAACCAGCAATTGAACTGCTTTGAATTAATATTGTAACGTCACTACCATCTGCATCTCCATTTCTACTATCTATTGATATATCTTCTAAAGTTACGTTACTAGAACTAATTTTAAAACACTGGGTGGTTGATGAACCATCAGAAATAGTGCTTTGTAAAACAGTTCCTTTACCATCTCCAATGACATGAATAGGATTAACAAAACTTATTTGTCTATCTGTAATTTTATAAGTTCCACTAGGAAAATATAATTTTTTATTAGCAGCAGCATCTATAGCAATTTGAATGTTTGCACCATCATCAGTTACTCCATCACCAGTAACACCAAAATCTTTAACCGATACTACATCTTGTAATTTATTTTGTATTGACCTGCTAACAGCCCCTGTGCCAGTTTGTGTAAAGTTAAGGGTATTTATAGTAGAGGTGTTATATGCTCCTTGAGAAACCCATTTGACACTATCAAAATGATATTGCAAACCATTTGACGCGTTATGAACATCACCTGTAGATGGAGAAGCAGGAAAATTTAAAGCCATAATTTAATTATACTAAAACATCCCAAGGTGTCCCATCTTCAGTTACAGAAGTTTTTGCTAATGTTATTGCATTATCCATAATAGTTTCTCGTTCAGCTACAGATTTATCATACTCATTATTAGTTGCGTCTAAATTTATTTTTGCTTTAACCCAACCTATTATAGTGTCGTGATCTGGTGTACCAGCTTCAGTAATATTACCATCAGAATCAACTACTGCTTTTTTATAAGGAATAAAATCAGAAGGTAATGAAGACGGTTTTGTAAAAGTAACTTCTCCTGTTTGTCTAGTATTTTCTATCTCAATATTATTTTCAATTGCCTTTAAACGATAAATTACTTTTGTGATAAATCCATCTGATAAATCACGTTTACAAGTATTTACTTGCCATTTTTTTACTACTGCCATAATATTAGATTTTTAAATTGATTATATTATTTAGATTCTGAATCAGCAACTTTATCTTTATAATCAAATTTGTTATTAACATTTGTATTTAGTTAATTTCTGTAAGATTAAATTTGTATTTTTTACCGCTTACACGATTGATTAAAAATAAGTCGTTAGCACCTTCTTGTAAAGTCCAAGAACCTTTACTGCCATCTACTTCATTACCACTATCGTTAAGGTTAGACATATTTATATCACCTGTATTTAAAGCAGCAGAATGTAAAGTTGTAAATCGTTGTGAGGCTGAACCTAATGCGTTGCTATTATCTGCACTAGGTAAAATACCGCCCGTAACTTGAACTTGACCACTAGATGCATTTACAAAAAATCTATTTGCATTATTGGTTGTATCTCTAATTGTAAAAAGACCGCCACGATTTTGAAGTATAAAGTCAGGATTATCATTAGCATCAACAAATTCTAAGCCAGGTTGATTATTTGTAATTGTTATTGATTTTGTTGTATTTAGATTTCCATCTGTATCGAATACTGCACCACCAAATGTTGCACCAGCAGAAGCCGTAACACTTCCAGTTACTGTTATTCCTGTTGAAGTTGTAGCTAACTTTTCCGCTCCATCAAATCTCAACGAAACCGTATCATCATCTATAACTATTTGGTCGTTTCGACCTGTGTTTGCTGGTGATGCTCCTGTATCTTGAGGATCATGAATACTAATTTTAATAAAATTATTATCAGTAACATTAGAGTTTGAGGCATTTATTGAATGGTATCTAACAGTTGGACTATCAATTCTAGCAATTCTAATTACTTCACCTGCAACATTAATATTAGAATGACGTATTTCAAGAGTTGGATTAGATCCAGTTAGACCAGTAAGAATCATTCCAGCATTGCTAGTCTCTGTACGTTTTTGATTATTAAAATACGTTTCAATGGCCCCATCAGGAATAACCTTTATGCCCTCTTCTCCTGATTTAGGTTTTATATGTAAATTACCAGCTATAGATGTTATATCACCTTGCACTTCAAGAGCTTCAAATGCAGTAGAAGTAATTACTATTGGTTGTGTATTTGGTTGTAAAAATATATTGGCTGTAAAATTCCTAGTAATATCATTACCAGCAAAACCTCTTATCAGTGTTTGTGTTGTATTAAAATAAATACCATAATCTTGAACTGTTTTTTTATCTGTATTTACCCAATCAGCATTTGCAACAAATAGCCAGCCATTAGTTGTTCCAGAAGAGTGTGAAGGCTCTGTACCACCGCTATTTATAGTAGTTGTAGCTTTATATATTTTATTATTACTAGCTTTTACGTGGGTATCGGTTGAGTAATTAGTACTGTTTGACCACTCCGTACCAGACCAAAGATGAGTAGGAGCAGCTTGACCAAGATTTACTGCACCAGTAGCTTCGTATAATCTACCTGCATTCATTACTCTGTTACCTGTAGTATAAGATTTATTTGTATTCCATAAATCGTCAGAGTTACCAATCTCATTTCCATTTATTATTAATTCATTTGTTGCGACAGTATTAATAAAAATTCCAGAAGATTCACCACCAAGATTTGCGGTACTACTGTTACCTCCATTTCTTATAATTTTATTAGCTGTAATACTTGCAGTTGCAGTTTCTAAAATATTAATTTTTAAAAATCTTTGATTATTATTACCAGCACCATCAAGGTTTAATTCAGCCCCACCAGCAGTTTCAGATAATGTAAAAGTATCTCCACTTGGAACAGTTTTTACAAATAGTATTGTTCCGTCTGGTATAGCAGTACTAGAGGCTTTAGTAATATTAGTTCCATTGCTTGTATATTTAAGTTGATCATTTATTGAAAGTCCATGTGCTGTTTTAGTTATTACATTAGTATTTAAATTAATATTACTTGTAGGTATTGCACTATTAAAAGAATTATTATCGTTTAAATAAATACCTACATGGTCATTATCATAAATTTTATTACCTACTATTGTTACATTTTCTAAACTACCTTGAACAAAAATACCATTATCAAAATTATCCCAAACTAATGAGTTTGAAATAATACCAAATCCAGTAACTGTTAAACCACTATTAGCATTATATCCAACTGTGCATGAATCCATAATACTGTCACCGCCAGCAAGTGTCGCTCCATTTTTTCCGTTTGAATGAAAAGCACAAGCTCTTATATCAATATTATTAGTTGATACTGTTCCTGATGAATATGCATAGGATTGCAATTTTAAACCATCTTCAGCACATTTAGTAACTATTACATTTTCTAAAGTGACGTATCTCACACCAGATAAAACAATTCCGTTTCCACTACTGTTAAGTACAGTTCCAGCTGTAGTGTCAGTTGGGTTTTGCTTATTACTTCTATTTCCAAAGAAGTGTATATTACGGATTGAACAATGAGATCTATAATCTGATCCAGTAGACGCATCATCTAGCTGTACTTTTAACATATCAGTACCATTATTATCTGTACCACTATTAGCTTCTAACTTTATGGTTGTACCACCAACAGTAAATGCATTATCAATAAATTGATTTAAAAAATATCCACCTTTACCTACTAAATGTATTTTCTTTTTAAGGTTTAAAGTTCGATTTATTACAAATGTACCTACGTTAAACTCTACAACTCCTCCAACATCTCCTAAACTATCAATAGCATTTTGTATGGCTGTTGTATCATTAGTTGTACCATCACCAGTAGCACCAAAATCGGCTACGTTTACAACGTCTTTAAGTTTACTAGCAATAGTTCTAACTTCAGCACCTGTTCCTGATTGTAAAAATGTTGCACCTTCTGAGTCAAAAGGAGGGTTTGCTTCTACCCACTGTGCTGAATCTGTATCAACGTAATAAACAAAAGTACGACCTGATACTGTGTCATACCATCTAGCACCATTAGAAATACCTGTAGGAGCATTAGGACCGACAAAGGTACTTACAAGACTTTCTGTATCTTCTTTAGTTTCTTGCATACCAAACAACAGGTGTTTGCTGTTGTTATCTAAATCAGATTCTGTTAATACAGAACCATCTTGAAAATCTACTTTAGGTATTGTTATATCAGTATTTCTTTTTATTTCTATCGTGGTTCCTAATGTAGGAAAATTACCAGAAGTAAACTGAATAGAAGTTTTACTAGGAAATGTATAGTGTGTTGTTTGTGTTTTTAAGGTGTTACCAACTCTTACTTCTACATCACTTTCTAATAAGTAATCAAAAGATATTGAATAAGGACCAGAAGTATTACCACTAGCATTATTAGCTGCGGTATGAGTTTGCTTTGTAGCAACGGTGTTAGTAGCCATGATTAGTTAGCGTTGAGAGCCTCAAAAGATTTAAGAATGTCGTTGTTAGCTTCTTGTCTGATTGCAGATTGCAACTGTCTATATTCTAAAGCACGTTCTGGATTTTTACTCAACCATATTTGTTTACCAGCTTTTTTGTATTTATTTACTATATCTCTCAATATATCTTCAGCCAGATCTCTATTAGCTTCTTGTGCCTTTACTTCTATATCCATATTATTCTGTTCTATCATTTCACCCCTTACACTTTTCATCAGTGCTTGAAAATCTTTTTGTTGTATTCGGTTGTTCAAAGCTCTTACCATTGTTTGACCATTAATCTTTACAAAAGCAGTTTCTTCAATTAGATCAAGATGTTCGTCATAAGTTAGTTCTATCCCACTTCCGACTGCTTTGCCACTAGGTAATCTTCCAAGAGTTAATTCATCTGAAGGTTGAGTTATCCTTGCACCAATATCATCAAGAGTTGTAAGCACATTGTTATTAATACTATCTGTTTCTTTGATTGGATTAAGAACACTCATATTGTCAGGACCAAAACCAACTGGATATTCGATAATAGAACCTGTAATAAAGTTTCTCATTGGTCGCAGATCATTACTCCAACCAGGAACTGTTGCTGCTAATTCGTTATGAAATTTTCTTAACCATACAAAACCATCATCACCTGCTCTTACCCTTTTATCTAATATTTCTCTATCAGAAGTTACATTTCTTTTAACTGATCTTCCCAATGAACTAAAAGGATTTACGGTTGCTGCAATTCTTCTAGCAAACCATTGCTCCATTTTGTAGGGCTTACCTAGCAAATCAGCAAGTTCAGTAATACCTTGTAAGTAAGTTTTGTTAGTAATATTACGACCTAATGCAACTGAAGCAGCAACACCAAAATCATCACGATCTTGTTGACTAAGACCACCTGTGATAGAAGCTGCATCAGCAGCCATCATGAGAAAAGAAGACCAAGGATCTAACCTTCTAAAACTGACGTATTTATATCTAGGTTTACCATCCTTACCCATGCGTACATTACCATCTTCATCTCTTAAAAGAAACCTAAAACTGTAGGGTTGCCACCCTGTAGCTCGTTTTTGATTAAGCATATTAAAATCAGATGGTCCACCGCCAGTTATTGCCATTTCAGAAAAAGGATTATTAATTGCAAATGCAGCCGCTCCTGCTATCCCCCATATTGCACCACCTAAATACATTTCACCTCTTGCTTTTGCTGCTACAGATGGATCAGTGCTTCTCAACGCTTGTCTATATTCTTTTAAAGCCATATTGACACCAGGCGTTCTTCTTACTTGTGACTTGAATATATTTACTGGTGTCCTAACAAACGGTAGAAAAACTCGACCAAACGGATGTCGTGACACTCCTTGTATTGCAGCACCCAAACTATCTTCTGGTAAATCAGCAGTAAATGTTGTTTCAGCAGCATATTTTTGTGCTTTATCGTATAAATCTAAAACAGACTTGTCTTTGATATTTGCCATGCTGTTTTTGTTTACAATTTCTATTGTTCCGTCAAATTGTCTTTGTATATGGTCTTGTAAGTCAGCACCTTGTAGACCTTTTCTCATGCCATCTTCCCAAGCACTGGCTTTTACATAGGCTCTAAAGTTAAGTTGTTTAAAGAACTCGTCTTCTGCAAGTAAAAATCTACCAGGCAAACGAACAACAGTACCTAATGTATTAATAATATTTGCTAAGGGTTTATCTCCTTCCATCCTTATTTGGAAACGATCAGCTTCTTGAATCATTGCTCCAGGATTAATAATATTATCTTCAATTTGAAAAGATAGTTTTGCTGCTTTTAATGAATCACTAATAGATGTCATTAGATAATATAATTCTTTACCGCCTTTCATGGCTTGCATTTGATCAAAACCTTGACGAGATAAAGAACCTAAAGTATTTTCCAAAGGTCTAGCCAAAGTATTCAAAGCAGTAGACATAATATTTACTGCGTGTGTTTCTGGACCTGACAATATTGAGTTTATAAATATTTCGTTTTGTATTTTTACTCCTCTCATAAATTTACTTTCACTATTCATCTTTTGTAAGGCTTGAGGATTACCTTGTGCAGCTTGCAGTTTTTTAGTAATTATTCTTAGTCTTTTCCAAGATGCTTTATCACCTTTTTCAGCAGCATCTATTATTTCTTGCAATGAAAATTCAGCTAATGGATCGGTAGGTTCTTTTACTGTTCCCCTTATATCAGTGGCTTGATCTATTGCTTTTTCTGCTGGTGTTCTGCCTTTTAAATCATCTACTGTAGCTGCTATTTGTCCTACTCCACCACCTGCTCTGTTAGCTGCTAATGTTTGTGCTGGTATTGTTTTAAGCGGTTTATTAAGAGTAATAAGACCATCTAATACTTTTGCTTCTGTAATAAATTGTTGTTTTAATTCTTCAGTTAAACCACTTTTATTTCCTGTAGCTAAACTTTCGTCAATAGTTTTTGCTAATGAAGCTAGGTTAATAGCGTTTTTATTCATTAATCTATTCATTGCAATTAATGTTGCAGGTAAATCTTCTTCTCCCCCTCTGCCATATCTAGCATTAAATCTTCTTGCAGCTTCAATAATTTCTCTTGGTAACAACCGTTCAGCAGCAATAGACATATCTTTAAATGTTCTTCTATAAGGCCAAGCGTTATTAGCATCAAGCTCTTTAATTTTGTCTGCTTCATCAAGTATTTGTTTTTGTACATCAGGATCACCACCACCTGTAAATTTAGGATTAAATGTGGTTTCTACTTTGTCTCCCTCTTTAACAACTTTATTGGGAAGATTAAGATCATCAATAATTTCATCACCAAGATTATCAACAACATTATCTGTCATTAATATTTCATCTCGTCTTGATAGTCTTTTTATTACTCTTTCATATAACTCAGGTGTTTTTTTTATAGCTTTCACACCAACACCTAAAGCAGTAAGAGCTTCACCTGCTACTAACCCACCTGCTGCTTGTCTGAAACGTGCATCAGCAACACCTATCTCTTCTGGTGTCTTTGCTTTTAAGACATCTGTAATAACACCACCAAGCCTTGGGTGCTTGTCAATCATATTGAACAAGTTTTCTTCATAAGGATCTTGCACAACAGCATCAGTTACAAAACCTGCAAGAGCATTTCTAGCCCAAGCATTGTTCATACCCACTAGCTTTGTACCTTTTAATCCTTTACTGATAGCACCAGCAGGTAGTAAAAACTGTGTTATAGCCTGTGGTACTGTATATGCCCAATCTTCTTTATCACCTGCTATCTCAAGACCTAATGCCTGTAAATCTATGAGTTCATTATTATCGTATGGATTACCTACAGCAAAATCATAAATATCATCTACAAACTCAACAGTCTCATTTACAGCTTTTAAAGGACCAGACAAAGCACCTCTAATAACTTTAGAAGTAGTGGTTTGTTTTATCTGCTCACCACGTTTTCTTTGATTTTCACGAAATTTCTTACCAGCTTCTTGTCGTTCATCTCTAAACTTTTTAAGACGAGCTATTGGGTTTGAGTCGGTCATAACTAATTAGTTTTTGGTAAAAACTTCTTGTAAGCTCCTGATTTATAGACTGACCAAGCATCATAACCTTGCTGATCAAAAATCATCTTAGCTGCTCTTACATTAACAGCAGGGTCATATAATTCATCATTATCTTTTAATTTCATTTGCTTTCTTCTTTCTTCACCTAACTTATAGGTTGGATAATCAATCATATTGATTTGCCATAAACCGTAGGAAAGATCTCCTGTTTCAGTATCATCATTTAAAGCTCTTACTTTTCCACTGGATTCTGCAAGAGCTATTGCAGCCATTATTTTTGCTTGTTC
>VTLG01003169.1_pt1 | contig 11914 bp, 24 predicted proteins | sample 4694571 | NCBI WGS metagenome assembly VTLG01 (sample SAMN12604809, study PRJNA352737) | marine metagenome | biome: ENVO:00000447; feature: ENVO:00000209|ENVO:00000569|ENVO:01000036; material: ENVO:00002151; isolation source: viral sequences binned using virsorter ... | reverse complement strand
TAAGATCCCTTCCAGATTCTAGTTTAACATGATACTTAGGCATGGCGGCGTGATTGTGAAAAAAGTTTATGTTTAAGTTGTTTTGTTTTCCTCCTTGCCTGGCGTATCGCCTGTGGCTTCTTTCTTCCTTTGTCTCTTCGCTGGACGTCCGCGTTTGCGAACTTCAGCTGTCTCTGGCTGTTCATTTAAAGCCCTCACTTTAGCTAATAATACCTTATAATCATCAACCCAATTGTGTTCAGGATAATGATGTAAGAAAGCTAAGACAGCATTCTCAATAAGAGTATTATCATTCATCTTGTAGACCTCCATGATGTTCTACATCTAGTGGTCTTTCTTCTAACAAACTATGACTAATTGTAAGAATTGGAATTGATTCCTTGATCTTAGCAGTAATTAGTTCAACTACTTCTCTAGGATTAGAGAGTGTTTTGAATGTTAGTTTAACTTCATAAGTAGCCATAATAATTAAGTAAACTACTAAGGAGCCTGAGCTCCTCAGTAAAGCCATTGTAGCATGGCCTTAGAGAGAAGGTCAGTCTTTTGACTTGTTCCTTAATGATTTGACATAATCAGCAGTTACATTGAATGCTGATACAACATAAGGCTTAACATACTCATACACTTCAACATGTGCATCGATTAATTCCTTAACCTCTACATTATTTAAGTGTAATCTATTCTTGAAGTCCTGTATATATGCAGCAGTACTAAGTACTTGTACATCCTTGATGTGTGAATCAATGATGACAGGCTCAGTATGCTTATACTGTCGTTCTGTTTTAACCTTTGTTGAATAAGTGGATTCTGTCATTATCTTAGGTGACGACTTAGTCGCCATAGGTGTTGTTGTTTGTTTCCTTCGCGTCCGTGATTGTGACGCTTTAGGTTTACTTTGGGTGGTAGTCATGCTATCCATAATAAACAACATGAAGGATGTGAATCCCTCAGGAAACCCTCGAAAGGGCTTAGTGAGAGAATCATTTGTACACTTGAGTATGTAATTCCTCATGAATTCTATGTATGTCTGTACCTTGTGGCTCCTCATCTAAATAAGATAAGAGTGTTAAGGCATCATCATACGTTAACTCAAAAATAATTAAATCCTCTTGTGTTAAATGTAAGTGTTGTTTAATTAGACTCATTGGCTGCCTCTAATACTTCATTAGCTGCTCTTTCTGCACGGCAATGATCAAGACATTCTTGTACATCCTGTGCCTTCTCAACATACATCCTCTTAATCCTGAATTCATCATTAGGATCAGCTTGTATTGAGAGATGTTCAAAGGCTAATGCAGCACCTTTAGCATCCTTGTACACACCAAATAACCTAGGCTCTCCAAATGTATTAGTAGTCAATGTATAGACTGTTTTCATTTGTTTCTCCAAGGTGATTTACGTGGTTTGTTAACAGTGCTAGGTAGTTTCTTTACTACTACCTTGAGTCCTTGTTCTTGCATATGATCAATAGTCATACACAATAACTGGTATTCATTTGGCATAAGAATTACCTATCGTGTTTAATTGAAGAGACGTGAGTCCCTTATCCAACCTTATGCAGGCTGGAGAAGAGCTTCATCTTCAATTGCTTCAATGGCTGTTAACTCTATGAATGCCCATACTACTGCATTCTTGTACCATATCAAGTTTGCGTTAGCATCCCTGAACATATCAACTAAGATGTCATAACCATAGTTGAGTACGAGATCGTCCAAGATTTGTACTTCGTAGGTATCATAGAACTTTGTGGTGTCACCATAATATATGTGTTCATGGCACACACCAGATTCACAACCATGATTAGCAATTTCCTTGAGCTTTTCGATTGAATAAACTTCAGTGATTGCTTTAGTTGCATCCATGTTAATCCTTGATTAGTGAACAAATAGAGAGTTAATGTTGTTCTCTAACGATCCTACGCAGAGTTGAACTGCGACCTTGAGCGTGACAAGCTCATATTCTAACCATTAAACTATAGGACCAGATAAAGGACGACTTATACACTAATTAATAGCTTCATTGCATCCTTTAAATGTTTTGTTGATGCGCTTCGTTAATTGATAGAACCAAGCTCTAATTAAATAGATTCATTTGGTCATGCGATAACTCAGCTCGCCTTACTCAACACATCCAATATAGCCTCGCTTGTCCTGTTTGGCAATGCTTTGTCAGCAATACCACACATCTCATTTGAGACTAAGGTGGAGAAGCTTGACTATCACTGCTTTATTTGGTGAATCGCCTCGCTTCATTCATACTATACATCTCATTACTCTGGTTGTCTATCATTTGTCAGCAGTCTCACACAGTATCATTAAGACTCACGTATCCATACTATCCAATACAATACTAACAGTATTAACAATACAATCGGTAGTCCCCAGCTATTCTTTATTCGCATACAGATCTCGTCTCAATAATACAATAAACATGTCACATCACCTGATATCACTGGATAGTACAGTAAAAATCCGTCCTTGTTGCGTTTTTTTGATGCCACTGGGGGAACTTGCGCCCCCGCGTACGACGATACTAGGCTTCAGACATTTTTGCTAATTTTTTACGGGTTTTATTATGTTTTTTAAGGATTTTCTGCGCTTTATCTCTAGAGATGCAGTCTTGCGCTTTAGAGTTAAGTTTAATAAGTTTAGTTTCGAGATTTTTCAAGTATAATCACTTCTAAGTTGTCAGATAGGCGGTTATTGGAGGATATGATAGATATTTGACCTAATAAGACTACGAAGGTAGCAATAGACCAAAAGATGTAGTAATAGCGTTGCTTATGTTGGGGAGGAGATTTAGTCATGGGTAGTTAGAGGTGGTGTATAAGGAATATCCAATCAGAGGATATTAAGAAGAGGGAATGGTTGGTCGTGAGAGCAACAAATTCCCTCTAGGGGGAGGGTCCACCCTTCCCTCTCCCTGTATACACAAGTGATGTTCAGAGTGGTTGGTATGACTAGTATTAGCGCCAAGTAGGTAAAGGTTTACCAGTATCTTTACCTATAGCTTGTTTTCTTTGGTCTCTATTCATACCCATAACTAGGTGATTAGCGGAGCTCTGAGGGCTCTCTAAGAACTCTTCTAGCATATCATCCCACTCTTGTCTTTTACGTAGGTTGATGGCCTCCTGAGCGCTAATAGAGAGTGCATCTGTGTAGTATTTAACTCCCTGTGCAAGGGCATCGAGTCTATCGTCATGTTTAACGGCGCCTTTTTCACGACACATACGAGACATCTGATAGAAAAGCATATAGAGAAGACGTTCTTCTGGAGCTGCATCTTTATTAGAGTGATAATCCCATTCAATAACCGACCTATTACATACAAGACGATGTTGATTAAGAACAGGCTCCAGCGCATCAATGATACGATCTTCTTTTCTGACATTAGCTCTAACTTCTTCTACATCTATAGCTTGTTTGGTCTGTTGTAGGTGCTTTTTAAAGAGTTCAGCAACCATACCATCACCAAAGTTAGTTTCAATAACTAATTTAGTTACATTGTAACGTCTACATCTTCGAAGTATATCCAGCAAGGTGTTGTCTGAATATCCGTCTCTGTAAGCTGACATTTCATGCAAGTATAGAAACCCATTCTTTTGGGATATAAAAGCTGCTGCTGTCTCATCTGTTCCTCTTCCAGAGGGGTCAATTGAGCAAATAGTTTCGGTGTAGGGGGTCCACTCTCCCTGTAACTGCATTGGAGAGTAAAAGTAGTCCCCTGGGAGTCCGACTGTTGGGAGTTCTTTGATAACGTTGGAGGGATCGGAGCACCATATGCAGTTGTCTGGAGCCTCAGTAGGATTAACAGAAGTGACAACCAAATCAGCCATCTTAAGGGGAAATTTCGCTGCATCGCTTAAGCTGGTATCCAGCTGGAATTGTAAAAGGTAGTTAGACCTACCCATAGAGGCTTCTCTCTCAAGTAGATCTTCATTATCAAATCTATCAGGATCTGTACATCCCCATTCTTCAGCACCAGAATCAAGATCAGATTGTATTTGTGGAGCTAATAATCCTTCGTATTTTGTAAGTGAGTCTTTTCGGGGATATCTTGCTGGCCAAACGAATGGACGGTACGAGCGCTCTGCCAACTTACGATAAATAGTAAAAGTAGTCTGAGGAGTCCCGAGATACATAATACGGCTATCGCTTTTGGGGGTAAGAATCGACTCTGCTTCCGTGCATAATTGTAAGAGTTTTTCACGCATTAACTCGGTCATGGAGTTTCCAGGCACCTCTATGTCGTCCAAAATCATTAAATCTGCGCGACTTCCTGTTAGCTGACCAGTTATGCCCACCGACTTTACGGATGGGGCTTGGTGAGGTGAACAGTTTACGTCGAAGCTGATGCGACTCCAACGAGAATCGTCTGCTTTGGGCCTGAGATGTTTTAGCCATGGAGTTTCAATGATTAGTTTTTGTAGGAAGATAGACATGTTATCCGCACGTTCTTTTGATGCGGATATAATCATTATTTTCTTTTCAGGATTTTTGAATAGAGTCCATAGAACAAACGCTCCAGTAATCCAACTTTTACCAACACCACGGAAGGCTTGGATTTGGAGACGCTTCGGACCATGCTGTAAGTAGTCAGCAATTGAGTACTGGGCTCGCGTTGGACTAGGTAGGTCGAGCTGTTCCCATAGTGCTTGTAGGAATAGTTTGAAGTCATCTTGAAGGGCGGCTACGATGTCAGTCATGCTGAAGGGCTTCTATGTGTACCTTTTAAATAATCAGGTTGTGCTCTTTCAAGGTCTCCAGGTTTCAGTAATTCACCCATTGTCTTTCCTTTGGGTTTATCTGATGGACTATCTGTATTTTTAATTGGTTTAGAAGCTATCACCTTAGCTGGAGGTGATGCTTTCATTCTGTTTTTTCTTGGGCCTGCTACCATAATTACCCCTTACTACGGATTCGTTTGTTACGTTGTTTACGGAATTCGTCTTTTAAAGACATTGTTTTATCTTTTTGACTAGAACGTGCTTCTTCTACGTCTTTTGCAGCTTTTCCTACAGCCTGACCAATTTTATAAATTGCTAAGCCAGCACGATTAGATTTCTTTTTCTTTTCTTTAGCCATAATTATTTTCGTAATTGTTTAGCTATTTTTTTAGCTTTCTTTGATGCAGAAATAAAGCTTTTTAAAGTTTCCTTATCTTTAGATGTAGTTAACGGTAAGACAGGGCCTTGACCTTGCAATCCTTTTTGTTGCTGAGCTATGGGTTCATCAAAGCTTTCAATTGTTTGTTGTTTCCTGACTTCAGCAATATCAGCACGTCGATCAACTAATTCATTACGTTGCCTTAGAATACCTGCACCTGCATCATCAAATGAACCAACTTGTTCTTCAAGACTCATTCTTCCCCAAACCTCTTCAAGTAATTCACCTTCTTTAGTCATTGGTTGGGAAATATCTCTAAAGATTTGTTCTTGGAAAGCAATTAATTCATTTATATCCATATTATCAGCTTTAGCGGCTAATTTATCTAAATCACTTAATCTTTGTACTGCAAAGAAATCGTATGCAGTAGATTGTCTGAAAGCAATCCACTTTTTAATAGCTTGCTGTAAGTTAGGATACTTACCTTTTACTGGTTTTCCTGCTCTTTCTAAGATCCAATCTCTATCGAAACTAGTAAAATCTTCATCAATTTTCTTTAATTGTTTCCAGATTGCATCAGTGAACTGTTTAGGTTTAGATCTTAAAGCAGGTACATTCGCAGTAGCAGAAGGTTGGAGCCCTGGTGAATGTGGGAAGTTAGGATCTTTTAACATCAACTCTTGATGTAAGACTTGATGAGGCATTCTATTCATATACAAACCAGCACTCTTACGACTACCAGTTGGTATACCCATATCATACCCTAAATTATTTAACCGTACTAAATCTGCTTCTGTAGCTTTACCGTCTCGTAGTAATTTTAATGCTCGTTTATAAATCCGTGCTTCTATAGCTTTCATTCCTTTATGATGGAATTCCAAGCTTTTATGGAAAGGTGCTTTATACCTTTGATCTCCAAGGGTTTCTAATATAGAAAGAGAAGATCGTGGTTTCTCCACACCTGTTATATATTCTATAGTATCAAAAGCGTCTCTTTGAGGACCAGTAGCTAACATACTATTATAATAATCTAGTTTGTCTTTGGCATTTTTATTAGTTTTAGCCATTTCTTGCAATTCTTCTAAGGTTACTTTATAAGCCTTATCACCTCTACCAAACGTTAGAATTTTTTCAAGTTCTTGATCTAAACCACCACCTGGTTTATACCAGTCATAACCTACCTGATCTGTAGTAGTGATAGAACCTTCTTGTACAGGTATATCTTTATATTTAGAAGCAGTATTAATTGCATTTGTTTTAAACTGTTTAGGATCCTGAGTTCGATGATTATCTCCTAATAATAAAGTACCATTCTCAGAACCTTGTTTTGAAGGTCTTAGTTTAGCGTCCATATCACCATTTTCCCATCTCGCTCTTACTCTTTCAATTTCAACCTCATCATAAAGACCAGATCTTCCAGCATTTTCAAGTACTTCAGTTAAATGTGGGGCTAATTGACCTACACCTCTTCTGAAACTGCCTGCAGCTTCGTCTACGAAACTAACTGCACGTCTAAATCCTGATGCAACCATTACTTCTTCCTCACTTTTAAACGACTCCTACGGTTTTCTCCTTCAGGTTGTAATCGACCTTTAGTTTTACTACCTTTATAATGAGAAGCATCTAAACCATCACCAACTGATCCTCCTAATTTAGCAGATAATCTATCAGCTTCTCGTCTAATAGATTTACCTTTTTCTGTTTGCATATAAGCTTTTTGTTGTTTAAGACGTTTAGCTTTTGCTTTAGGATTCTTTTTATAGTAATCAGCGGTTGATTGCTTTGCCATAAAGCCTCCGATTAACTAACTCAGGGTCTACTTTAGGCATAATCTTGTTTAACTTATCTAATGGGTTCCCATCGTAAGCAACACCACTTATGTCATTGATTTTCAACCAATCACAGGCTGCTTTTAAGTCTTGGGTAGATGCCTCACCACTCTTGACCCGTTTAAGGAATTCAGTGGTTACTAAATTATGCAGTTCATTAAACTGCTGTTCCGTTGCTTTCATCTGCTTCTTCTGTAGAAGTTATCTGTGAATCATGTCCATCACCCATGGATGAACCACCTTTCCAGTCCATTCCGACTGCGGAGGGCTCTACTCCATTTAACCATTGTTGAACTGACAGGAAACAGCCACCTTCTGGACCTGCTTTTGCAGCGTGCTCGTCATTAGGTAATACTCTGACTACTCTATAATGAGCAAATGGTAGATTAGAATCTGGAGAAGGTTTATTAGCAAACCACATAGGTAAGGTAACTCCTCCATTTGAATGGAATTCAATTCCTTTTAATGCTACTTCATATGAATCAACATTAGGGTGTGTATGAGGTGGGATATAGGTATTTGGTTTTACCGTAACAAGTTCTACTTGAAATGGTGTATGTCTATAAATACACAAAGAAGTTAGATTCTCTACAAAATGTATAGATCTATTTAAAGGTGTACAAATTCTCTGACCTGCATCTATGTACCATTCTAGGAATGTAGTCAGGTCATCATCAAATTCTCTTCCTGTTCCGTCTTTCATTAGCTAAATAACTTTGTTTTTACTATTGCAAGAGCTTGATCGTCTAGTTTATTATCGGTACGCTTTACATAAGCTTCAAGTAGATCAACTACGAGCTTTTTGACTGAATCCGACTTCAAGAAGGCGAATAGGATGGGCTTGATTACTAGGATCATTTTTATTTACCAAATGGGTTAAGTTTTTGCCACCATGGTTTAGGTGGTGGAGGGGGTTGAGAAGCTGCTATTTTTTTAGCAACTTCTGCTTTGAATGCAGATATAGGAATGATATCTTGACACATATGATACACACGTGTACCAGGACGTATCATGAAACCTTTCTGCTGTAATGCTGCACATTCTTTAGCTCTGACTAATTCATAGTCTAAAGCCATCTTAGCTAATTGTCTTTTACCAATAGCTTTGCAAGTCTCTACGATTGAACCATCTAGGGGAACCATGAAATTAATCTGTGCTCCCCAGTTCTCAGCTACAGTGTAGCTAGACTGGTCCATATTCTCATCAAATGGAGTTGTATGATTACCCATATAGAATGGGCTGAACGTCATTGTAGCTCCATTACATGAGATGTTTGGTCCGAGGACTTGACGACTCGGAGCACCGTTATTTTGGAATTGGACTGCTTGATTTGTAACATTTCCAGTAGCTGCAGCCACGGGATTGGACGTGTTCTGGACTTCTGGTTCTGCACGGGCGGGTAAACTTATTGCGAGAAGACCGACAAGGAGGTAGTAGTAGCAGTAGTTTCGATTGTTCTTTCGATTTCCTGTGTCTCTAATACTTGAGTTGCTGATCTTGTTAGTATTTCTAAAGTGAATGGATCTCCAACTGTATGAATCGTGAAGACCGAATCTGAATCTACAATTCCTCCAGAAGTTGCTGAAGTATGTGTTATATTTTCTCCAGTCCATTTTGCTTGAACTGAACCATACTTCGTTATTGTTATGTCTTCTTCTATATCTTGTTGAGTTGTAGTTGTTGAGTTCATCGACCCCTGGGTGAATTGGGGAGTAACTAACTCTGCTCTTGCTACCGAGGGGGATAACAGTAGGAAGAGTAATAGCCATTTGTTCATTCTTCCTTCTTTTTAGCCATAGGACAATTGACGGGTTTACCTTTACCTTCTTTATTACCAGTGGTCAAGCCAAAAGTAGCCAGGGCTCCCGTAAACACACTTGCCACGAACGTGATATCTGAGTTACCAGATTTCTTTATCATGGGTAATTCTACATAATTCATTGTTATAATGAAACCAGACCAAACAACAACGCCAAGCCTGACGAATGTACCAAGGATCTGGATTTGGTGTTCTTGATCTTCAGCGGCATCTTTTAACTTGCCGAGGAGACTTTTTCCTTCCTTTTTTTCTTCCATGCTTCAATGCGTTTGTTCAGCTGTTTCGTTACAAACTTTTTAATTTGTTCGAATAAAGGTTGTGCCAATGTAGTGGTAGCTACAGCACCTAAAGCAGCAGTAACAGCAGTAACCATTACTTCTGCAGTAGGGAGTGGCATTTGTATGTCTAATACAGGTATTTCCAACTTAGGTTTAGGTGGAGCTTCTGTAGTCTTCTCCTCCGCCTTCTGTGTGCCCGCAGGACGCTCCAAATCACTCGGTGGGATAACTATAGGCCGAAAGGCTGGAACGTCCGCTACAGGCTGTTTTAAGTACATCTGAGGGATGAACAACGGTTTGGGTATATCAGGCGTAGGGATTTTAATAGACATTTAAAGTATTTGTATAGTTACACCCATTAAATCTTTATCTTTACCACATTTCCCTGAAGGGAATGTATTGAAAGAAATTGTATACCTGTCTTCTATCTTTTCATGTTTAGGTACTAAATGGTTCATTCCTGATGGAAATAAAATTAATTGACCTGATTTAGGAGGATGTACATGATATATTCTGTATTTAGTATCTGTTTCTCTTGTAGATACGCGAATACATCTTTCATCCTTCCACATAGTATCTTTTGTAAAAATAGTTGGTGTATCTGAATCTGTTAAGAAAAAGACACCACTCATTAGGGAATTAGGGTGATTATGGAAATGTTGATGACCTCCATAAATATACTTACATCCCCAACTTTGAGTGATCGATACTTTTTCGCAATCAAATGAATAACTATTATGTACCTTTAATATACACTCATCAAACCATTTATATAACTTTTCATATTTTAGATCCTTATTCAAATTTACATTCACTGTCTTATGATTAACTAAAGACGTATCTGTAAATTCTTCTTTTTTTAAAAGATCTAAAGTATTTGAAGTTAATTCTTCATTACAATTGAATAGATAGATGCATTCTGGAAGTACTGCTATGCGGGTGAAATCTTCCATTTAGCTAGGTTTACCTGCTATTAAATGGTCTCTATATGCATTCTTTACATCAGTAGTCCAGACTGCATTACAAACTGCTTTTACTTTATCAGGTTCTTTAGAGATATCTGTTTCCACCATAGCATCAGTGCTATAATTAATATCACAAGGTGCTAACATGTGTCTATGATAACCCCTACCTACTTCTTTCCCATCTTTCAGAATAATATCTGCTCTTCTTACTCTTACAACTTGCCAAGGTTCTGTAACTTCAACTTGGTATTCTGATTTTTCTGTAAGTGCCATTTTAAGAATGTTCCTCCGAACATAATAGATTTAATAGTTTAACTGGTCTTATAACTTATCTCAAAACCCATAAAAGAGTTATCGTTTAAGTTAGTACCATAAGTCATATAAGCATGTGAGGTGCCATCTCCACCTTGAGGGAAACATCTAGTTGTGTTATTCCCGAAAACAACTCCAGCACATTTAACGTTACTCCAGTTACCCCACTGTTGAGCTCCACAAGAATATGCAGCTCTGTCAGGCTGACCGTATTGATCTGAATTATAGGGAACTCCGTCAATTGCTACATGACCATCTCCGTTATCGCTACCTTTAGAGGATAGCTGGAAATAGCCCCATATAGTAACAAAATTACCTATTTTAACATACCTTCCTTTATCTTGACTTCCTGAGATTGAAACATTACCTGCACCTCCAACTTTTATTGCAGGCGTCCATTGTCCTTCTTCATAGTCGTCCAAAAGCTCCGCACCTGAAGTTGTTCCTGTAACAGAGGTATCACCTGTTGCACTGAAATCAATACCATGACCATCTGCAACAATTAAGTTACCATCAGTAATAGTTACATTACCACTTCCTGTAGTTACTCCATCAAGACCACCACCTGCATCTTCAAAAGCTGGGGGTGATCCTGCTCCTGTTGAAGTCAATACTTGACCGTCTGTACCTGGACCTACTACAGCTGCAACACCGGAAGCATTCCAAGTAATTATTTGCCCATCTGTACCATTTGCTAAGTGAGCTATATCAACAGAACCAGCTGCTAATTCATCACTATCTACTGCATCGTCTGCTAGATGTTCATTATCTATAGCTCCAGCTGCAATATGTTCAGAATTGATTACATCGTCTTGGATGTTATCTCCGTCAATGCAATCACCTGCAAGCATTGCATGTTCCACAGCTCCAGTTGCTATAGTAACAGCTCCAGCATTAGATATAGTTACATCGCCTGATACAGCAACTGCTGTTGGCCTATTAGACCCATTACCGACTATAATCTGGCCAGATGCAACATCTGCTACTTTAGCTAGAGTCACATTGGCTGCAGCTATATCGGCTGTTTTTACTTCTAGGTCTTTAATACCTAAAGAATTTACTTCTGTTAATGCCATTAATCTGCTGCCTCCGGTGTGTTACCTGCATCTAACCATTTTTTATAAGTTTCATAGTCAGCATTCATTTCATCTTGTGCAAAAGTTATATCAGGCGGTCCTAATTTGATAACAAATTGCTCATCACTAGAATCTAGTTTTTTCTGTAATTTATATCGTGCCATAGTTATAACTCCGAAGAAAAAGCTAATCGAACATCAGCATTAATTGCATATAGTAGACCACCTGCACCCATAGTTGTGTTGTTACCTACATCGAATCCAGTAAACCATACGCCAGCTGCTGTTTCACTTTTATACTGAAGACTGAAATTATCTCCATCAATAGTATTATTAGATCCAGTTCCAGTATAGGTATATCGAAGTCTTAAGTAATCAGTACCCCCAGCACTTATCATACTTGGTGATGTAGTCCTTTTCATTGTTCGGAATGGGATAACACCTGTTACCATATCCCCAGCAAATAAAGCACCTGTAATAATAGGATCGTTATTACCACGTACAACATATTCAAGCTACCTTTCGCATCTT
>VTLG01016007.1_pt1 | contig 11915 bp, 7 predicted proteins | sample 4694571 | NCBI WGS metagenome assembly VTLG01 (sample SAMN12604809, study PRJNA352737) | marine metagenome | biome: ENVO:00000447; feature: ENVO:00000209|ENVO:00000569|ENVO:01000036; material: ENVO:00002151; isolation source: viral sequences binned using virsorter ... | reverse complement strand
ACTCTGGTGACTTCTCAACTCATTGCGGTCTTATCTATCAAAGAGACGCTGCAGGTATTGTAGAAGCAGTTGGACCTCAGGTTCAAGTAACATCAGGGGATGTGTCTGTTTTATACCAAGGTGACGTAATGGTTGGTAGACTTGCTATGGGTGTAGGAACACTTAACCCAGCAGGAGCAATCGAACTAACTTCAGCACGTAGTTAATCATGTCTTTAAAACCCGGTACTTCACAAACTATAACTAGAGTAAAGGGTAATGGTGCTTCTCTTAGTGGTATTGGTACAGTCGATAAGTCTGTTACCAAGAACCCTTCAACTCCTTTGGAGTATGGAAGACAGCACTCAGACAGCTCTATTCTAGGAACAGTTTCTTAACAATATAATATTATGGCAGTTCCAACAGCAGTTGGAGAATACGGATCTTGTCAAGGTACAGAGACTCGTATATCTCCTTCAGATACAAGTGGATCAGGCTCCCCTTCAGCGGTAGCTTCCACAACAAAAAACTTACGTTTAGCATATAACACAGTCGGCGGTTCAGGTGTCCTTGACACATGTGCTGTTGTTTCTGGACAATATACTTAACACACATAAGGGGGGTTTTACAACCTCCCTTTTTTTTATTCATAATTCTTAACCTATGACTACCACAACTACAACACTCGATACCGAACTATCCGCAGTAAACTCCATATTGGGTAGCATAGGTCAGTCTCCTATATCTCAATTAGACTTCACCAATCCAGAGGTATCATTTATATATAACCTTTTAAAAGAATCTAATCAAGATGTACAATCTGAAGGATGGACTTTTAATATAGAATATCATATTAAAAATACTAACAAGACTAGCGACAATAAATTTATTATACCTTCTGATGTTACTCGTATAGATATGTCAGATGCATGGGATCGTACGAGAGATTTTGTTAGAAGAAAAGATACAGATGGATTATGGAAAATATATGATAGAGTAAATCATACATTTGAATTTCCAGATAATGATTTCTTTTATTTTAACTACGTAAGACTGTTAAAATTTGAAGATATACCAGCTCCATTTCAAAGATATATTATATATAAAGCTTGCGGTAGAGCTGCAGTACAATTAGTTTCCAACGCTGAACTTCAGCAAATGATGTCAACTTTTGAATCACAAGCAAGAGCTTCGTGTATGGAATATGAATGCAATCAAGGTGATCACAACATGCTTGGACACCCAGACGAGTCTGCATATCAATCTTACAAACCTTATAAAATGCTTAGACGCTAATGGCAAGTGTTACACAAAAAGTACCTAGTTATGTATTAGGTATGTCTACACAACCTGATGAAAAAAAAGTTCCGGGACAAGTAGTAGATTTAGTTAACGGCGTTCCAGACGTGGTAAGACAACTTATTAAACGTCCGGGAAGTCAATTAATAAATACAATATCTCCTTCGACTGCAGGAAATACTAAATGGTTTAACATCTATACTGATGATGAAGAACAGTATATAGGTCAAGTTTCTAATGTTGGAGCAGTTAAAATATGGAGATGTAGCGATGGTGTAGAAATACCTGTAGATTACAATCCATTAGGAAATAATACAAAAGCAGTTTATTTAGATAATACTGCATTATCAGATAATAAATCTTCTGATATACAGGTTATGACTATTAACGAAACTACATTCTTTGTTAATAGAAGAAAAACTGTAGCAATGAAAACTGATGCTGCAGATAAATCTCCACCTCAATTACACGAAGCTTTCATATCCTTAGATACAATATCTTATGGTAAACAATATGCATTAGATATTTATGATCCTAGCAATAATGATACAATTACATATCCTAGAGCTACAGGTATCACAGTTGCTGCTATAGATGCACCAGCAAATGGTCAAAACTCTGATTATACTGGAACCAGTAATGGTGACTGTAAAGGTGCAGGTAGAGAAACTGTTAATGTAGAAACAGGTACAAGTAAATGTGATACATCGCCTCCTAATAATAGTGCAACTGGTAAAGCTAACTTAAGATATGAATTAGATACACGTTGTACACCACAGATAAATGATGATGGTGATGACAATACAGTTGATAATTACCATGATACCTATCAATGTTTTGTAAAATTACAGTTTGGTGGTGAAAACTGGACTACAGGTAATATACATCAACATACATCTAGTAAAGGTGTAACTACTACAACGACTATTAAGAGTCACGTAAATGTTATATCCAGAGCTAACGTAGCAGCGGTACGTCCAGCTGCTACATCTTCTAACGCTGAAGAACATGTATCTTCTAACGGTATATTAGGTGATTTAAAAACTACATTAGATGCTATAAGTGGTACAGGTATAACAGCTACTATATCTGGAAACGGTATTCATTTATATAGAGCTACACCTTTTGGTGTAACTTCACCAGAAAAACAGTTAATGACTGTAACTACAACTGAAGCTAATAATATAGCTGACTTGCCTCGTGTATGTCGTCATGGTTATACAGTACGTATTGTTAATAGTGGTGAAGATATGGATGATTATTACCTTAAGTTTTTTGCTGAAGGTGTAACAGATACAAAAGATAATCCATTAACTAGAACAGCTACTTATGCTAGATCAGGATCTACTATAACTGTCACATTAGCCAACCATGGTTATAGTAATGGTGATCAAGTTATATTAGATGTAACATCTGGTAATGGTAGTGATGGTTTTTATACTATTGCTAACGTACAGACAAATACATTTACAGTAACTGATGCATCCTCAGGTACAACAAGTGGTAATGTCACAGTTCATCCAGTTCGCTTCGGAGAGGGCGTGTGGGAAGAGTGTGCAGAGCCGGGGATAACAACTACCTTTGACAACACTACAATGCCTCTGAAGCTCACCAGAGTGCTTCCCGGAACATTTTCAATTAATGGTGGTAGTGCTACATCTTATTCTAACGGTGCATTTCGGTTTGGTTATCCAGATTGGGGAAAACGTGACGTAGGTGACGATATCACAAATGCTGAACCGTCATTTGTAGGACACCGTATCCAAAAGATGATATTCTTTAGAAATAGAATTGCTTTACTTAGTGAAGAAAATGTTATTCTATCTAGAGTAAATGATTTCTATAATTTTTGGGTAAAAACTGCGATGGCTATTTCTAACGCTGACCCGATTGATTTACAATCTAGTTCGACGTATCCTACTCGACTGTTTGACGCTGTTGAAAATGCTGGAGGTCTAGTTATTTTTAGTGCTAGTGAACAGTTCTTATTGAGTTCTGGAGCGGAAGCTTTGCTTACTCCTGAAACTGCTAAGATAACGTATGCAGCATCTTATGCATTTAACCCAGATAGTAATCCAGTATCACTAGGTACTACTATAGGTTTTTTAAATAGTACAGCACGTGAAGCTAGGTTTTATGAAATAGCAAATGTTTCTACCAGAGATGAACCCACGGTACAAGAACAAAGTAAAATTATAGCAGAATTATTTCCTCAAAAAATAACTAATGTAACCGCATCTACAGAAAACCAACTTTTATTATTTGCAGTAGATAGTACATTACATACTGCAACTAATGAAGTATGGGGTTATAAATTTTATGAAGATGGAGATCGACGTGCTCAGTCAGCATGGTTTAGATGGACATTACCTAATAATGTTATTTTTCATTGTATGATGGATGATGAATACTTTACTGTATTAAATACAGGCTCCACATATACATTAGAAAAATTTGACATAAAATTGTCTTCTGGAACTCTTATGATAGGAACTACACCTGATGAGAATCGTGTTCATTTAGATACAAAAAAAACGATTGCATCTGGAGATATGACCTATGATACTGTTAATGATGTAACAACGTTTACTTTAGGTGCAGGATTTTATAGCTCTCGTACACTCACAGCTTACTGTATTACTGATAGTGATGCAGCTGGTAAGAGTTATGATATTCCAGCATCTAAAATTACAGGTACAGCTCCTAATCAAACAGTTACTTTACCCGGAAACTGGAAGACATCTACCGAAGCTGGTTCATCTACCGTTTCTGTTAATACAAATTTAATTGTTGGATATGAATATGAGTTTGAAGTAGAGTTACCTAAGGTATATGTAACTAGAGCAGAAGGTGATAAAAGTAGATCTGAGACTAGAGGATCTCTTGTATTACATAGAATGAACTTTGACTTTGGAGATGTAGGTGTATTAGATGTAACTTTAAAACGTAAAGGTAGAGATGACTATACCTATACAGTAGAATCAAAAGAATACGATAATATAAATTCTAGTACAGCAGCAATAGCATCAGGATATGTACATACAATACCAGTATACGATAGGAATACAAACCTAAGCGTATTAATAAAATCTAACCATCCCTCACCAGCAACTTTACATTCAATGAATTGGGAAGGGGACTACTCACCCAGATATTATCAACGTGTATAACATCAATTTTACTGAACAAGAAGTACGTATATACATGCAATGGTTAAAAAAGAATCGCATGTATAAAGGTATGAATCTACCCTTAGGTAATCCTTGGGAATCTTGGATGCAAGATACAATAAATAAATTACAAACTACTTTAAATGAGTAATCACATTCACCCAATTACAATGGAGGCAGCCGTTGAGGTCGCCTCTAATCTTCGACCAGATGACTATAGAGAAGTATGGGAAGGTCATGGCCATTTCCCACGCTGGTATATACCATTTAGTGCTTTTGATGGAGATACAGTTTATTTTTCCGCACCTAACGGCAAGACTGCCGGATTAGCTGGTGTACAGGAAGGTGGTAAAGTCTGGATGTTATGCACTCCAGTCATACATAAATACCCACTCACCTTTGCAAGAGAAGCTAAACGATTTATAGAAAGCAGAGAAGAGAAACTCCTTTGGAACATTGTAGATAAACGGAATACCGCTCATCTAAAACTTCTAAAGTTTCTAGGATTTAAGTTCTTACGGGAACTAAAACATGGTCCTAACAAATTAACCTTTATAGAATTTTGCCGTGTGCGAAGCAACAATGATCGGAGCCGCTTTCTCAGCAATGGGACAAGTGGCAGAACACCAAGCTCAAAACCAAGCGATAGCAGGGAGAAACAGAGCTAAACTACGTAATTTTGAAGAACAAAACAGATTGTATGATCGAGAAGTAATGCTTGATCGTGCTCAATATAGAAACGATATCCAGCTTGAAGACATTAAACAAGATGATGTTTATCGAGCTATGGTAAATCAATGGACAGAAGAAGATCAGAAATTAAATAGATTATTTGCAGAGTCTGATCAAAAAATAGAAAAAGCTATTATAGAAATGTATGAAAATGAGTATGCAGGTACACAAACAGGTCGGACTGCAGCTCGATTAGCAGGTAAAAGTGCTAAAAAATTAGGACAACAAAAATCTGAAATACTACATAATCTTATGATGTCTAAAGAAGAAACTGCGGTTAAGAAAGATATTCAGTATGAACAGGCTAAAGAAAAATCTAGAGATTTGTATGAACAGATTAGGTTTGCTCCTATACATGGACCGACGCCAATGGCTCCAGAACTGGAACCGAAAAAATCGTCAGCTAGTTTAATATTAGGAATAGGTTCGACGGTTGCAGGAGCTTTTGAATAATGAGTAGTTCATACGATAGAAACATTGAGAGAATGAGGTCTCGTGAAAGAGCCGTCACTCAACAATCAATTAATCAAACCACGGAAATGGCTAACCTTATGGGTCAACGTGGTATTCAAGAAGCTGAAGATTTTTCTAAGTCATTAAATGCTTTTTCTAAAACGTTACAAAATATTAGACAAAAACAAAAAGAAGAGGCACATGCACGTGGTGCAATGATGGCTCAAGAACAAGCTGAAATTAATGCAGAAAGATTAGTAGAGTTACAGAACCAATTAAGTACATTAACTGAAGAGGATACTAGGTACCATGAGATGAAAGCAGAAATGCTTAAACTCTCAGGTCCAGATATTTATCCTGAGGCTGATCGTTTAACCAAGATGTCTAATTGGGAACAAGCTGGTTATATGAAACAAAAGCTAACGGCTTTTAATGATACATTTGCTGACAAGTTAGATCATGCTATGATGACTAGCGACAAAGCAATGCAAATTGAAAATATAACTTTTACTCCTAAAGAATTACACGATAATAATATACATGGCATGCCTTTTAAAGAGGCAGCTGTACAGATTATAGCTAAAGATATAAGACGAAACGCAGGTTTACATAAGTTTTCTCCAGAACTACTAGAATTAGCTGGTACTAATAAAGCTATACAAACTGCAAAAGATCAAGCTATTGCTAGGTATAGAGAAAGATATAACATTGAATCTTCTTCTCAAACTAGAAGTAAAGCTGAGATGACTTGGAAATCTAGTCAAAAAACTGGTGATGATATATATCATTATCTTGTTAAGACTGGTGCTACCATGGATGGTGATAATAACTTAGTAGGAAATACTGGTGCATGGACAGCATTAGAAAGTATGATAGTTACAGAAGGTATAAATAGTAATGATTCTAGTTATGCTGCTCAAATACTTAACCAACCTATGCCAGATAGATTGGCTATTAAAGTAGGTGCTAAAAAAGGTACTACATATGCTGAACATTGGCCGAACAAAGTTGGAGATTTACAACAGCAAATTAAAGATGGTTATACTAAAAAAATTGATAATGATTTAAAAAACTTAGAAGCCGCAGGTACAAGTTTAGAAGTTGAGTTTATTGAAAAAGCTAGAACTCAACCATTATCTACACAAGAAGTAAACGAATATAAGAGAGGATTTGGTGATCTAGGTTTAACTATACCTTCTAGTGTAACTAATTATGAAACTCTTACTATGAGAGATCAAAGAGAAGATACACAGGAAATAGAAGCATTAATTGCTAGTCAAAATGGGTATATATCTAATGAACAATTAGATCAATTTCATCCTCAAGCAGCTGTAGAATATAGAGAAAAAGCAAGTAAATTAGAAAAAGCTTCTATTCAACAGTTTGGTGGTGATAAACAAATATCAGCAGCTCTTAATACAGTATTTGATGGTATGGGTCTTAAGGGTAATGAAAAAACTCTTGAGTATGAAATAGCTTTGGCTAATGCTACAGCCGATTACCATGAAAAATTTAATCAGTATGTAGCTATGGGTTACTCAGAACGTCAAGCTAGTTATTATGCATTAAATGCGGACTCTGTAAAAGATAAAGAAACAGGAGAAATGATACCTAATTCTCAAGGTGTTATAGCACATATTAGACAAACTGAATCAGCTAATAAATATAGAGAACCTGAATATGTTATTAAAGGTGAGCAAAAACAAGGTCATATTCGAGTAGCAGAAATTGCTAAAGGTAAAAAGCAATTAATGAATAATCCTGATATTATTTTTGAAGAACCTATAGGTGGAGCTTACGGTAAAAAACAACTTGATAGTATTATAAATAACATTAACAAATATGGACACAACAAAGGTGTTCTTAAGGATAAAGGTGCAGTAAGGTATTATAAAGGTTTAGCACGTGGTCGTAACATTAACTGGATGGGTCTTGTAGATGCACAGTTAAAGACTGTAGGTCATAAAGGTTTATGGCCAGATGAACGTCCACAGTTATATAATCTATATGAAGGTAAAGATCAGGATGGTAAAACTATTGCTGATCCACACAAGTTTTCATCAGTTATAAAAGCTGTCGAACGTGCTCAACAAAACCCTACAAAAGAAAATTATATATATGCTGTTCAATTACTAAGAGATGCGTTTCCTGACTCTAAAATTCCAACCTCAGTTTGGGACGATCCTGAAGAAGTATTATCTCATTTACAATAATTATTTATGGACATTTTAAAATTAGACCCTAATGATGTAGGTGATACCGATGATACTTACGAGGTAGAGGGTTACGAAGATAGGATAGAAGAAATTGAAAATGCATATCCTGAAGAAGATTTTCGTACACCTGAAGAAATCGTTGCAGCTCAATCATTAGAAGAAGAAACAACACCCGAAGAAAACATACAACCTACAGCAGTAGAAACACAAAATCCATTACCACAACCAGAACCACAAGAGAAAATTGGATTTCAACCTAAAGCTACTACCAGTTTTTTTGTTCCCGACGAAAATGGAATAATATCTGATGAACAGCTTATGCAAGCTTATGGTGGTAAATTACCTCCTGAAGGAGTAAGAAGAGCTTTAAAATTAAATTATTCCTATAACGAAGAAAAAGAAGGAATATTAAGTGAATTATTTAAAGATGGTAATAATCTAGAAAAACAGCTTCAAGCATTTAATATGATTAGAAATGATGATGAGCTTAAAGCTAGATATGATCATAATGGTGATGGTGAAATTACATATGATGACTTTTTTGATACTACAAATCACGAAGATTGGGACCCAGAACTTAAAAGATTAAATCCAGAAGTTGATGCACAGCTTACAGCTGAGTGGTTAGCAGGATTAGAAAATCCAACATTAATGTCTAGAGCTAAAGCATTATGGCAACAAAATGGTGCTGGTCAAAACATGGCTAGATACATCAACATTAGAAGAAGACATGCTTTGTCTGAAGCTGGTATGGGAGAAGAAGGTTGGTTAGGATACAATAGTAACGTAGCTGAAGGTTTGCGACAAAATGCAGCTGGAGCTATATTTGATTTATCTAGTTTAACTTTAGAAGCATCAGGACGTATTGCGTCTGCAGCTGAAGAAGGAGATCTTAGTTTATTAACTAAAAACTCTGATTTAGATGAAAGATTACTACAAACTAAAAACGAACAATCATTAGAATATTTAGTCAACCATAACATAGCTAGATCTGCAGGTGACTTTTTAACATACGAAGCTGCATATTGGGCAATACCTACTATCGTAACTGGTGGAGTAGCAGGAGCTGTTGGAACTAAATCAATAGCACTAGGAGCTACATTAAAATCTCCAACTTTAATACGAGCAGGAATGTTTTTAAAACCTACACTTAGTGGTGGTAAAGCTGTAGTTTCTTCTAGTATAGCAGCTGGTAGTAAAGGTAAACTTGTTACTTCAGTTGTAAAACCAGCTACAGGATTTTTTGGTAGGCAGAAATTAGTTCAAGGTGTAAACTTAGTAAAGAGTGGTGCTAAAACAACTCTTATATCTGATTTACCTTTAGCTGCATTTTCTAACCTAGAAGAAGATGGTAGAGGTATGATACAAGAAGATGGATTCTTCCAAACATTATTTGAACAGTATCCTGAAAGTGCTATATTTGCACCACAGATTGCACAAGGTATTAACTCACCATTATTTAAACAGTTAGATTTTATTGCTACTGAAACAGCTTATGGTACAATGGGTGTCGTAGGTATTGGAGGTTTTGGACAATCTATATTTTCAAATGGTCAAAGAGTATTAGGTAAATTACCTGAGGTTCCCGGGCAAGTAACACGTTGGGGACAGAAAAACATGGATCAACTTGCTGTTAGTACTAAGTCTTGGTCTACTAAAATAGATTCAGAGTTTGTAAACCAAAAATATTGGTTTGAAAAACAACAAGAACAACTAGCTGACTTAGCAGAAGCTGGTAGAGAACAAGTAAATAAACTAGCAGATGGTTTTAAGAATGCATTTACAGAAGAAAACTTGTCTGATGGTGCATTAAAATCAGCGTATGGTGCCTACAAAAACGGCTCTAAAATGATGGGTCAAGGTCTAACTAAAGCTAGAGATGGTCTGACACAGGTAATAAAAGATATACAAGAGATCAAACATACTAAATTTACAGGTAAAAAGGGTAGTCCTAACTCTGTAGTAAGTCAAACAGACATGGCTAAAGGTGCTAAGTCTGGTATAAATGATTTAGAACTTGCTAAAAAAGGTGAAGAATTAGTTGCTGATGATAACTATCAAAGATATTTAGATAGTATAGATCCTAATAATAAGACTATAGGTAAAAGATCAGAAGAAGCATTAGAAGATATCAAAGAAACTTTGTTAGGTAGAGATGCTTCTACAGTAGATGACGTTACTTTTTATGGTGAATTTTTAGATAGAGAAGTTAAACTTAAAAAAGATTGGACTAAGATGTCTGAAGTTGACCGTTGGGCAGTACAGAATATTGACGTTCAGAACGCAGTTATGAAGAGTTTACTTATGCAATTAAAAGATCTTTCTGCTACATCTAGCGAAATGATAGGTAAAACTGACATATTTGCTACAGATGGTCCAATGAAAAACGTTGCAGATAATTTAGTTACAGGTCTACATCAGGTAAAAAGAACACAGTTTATATGGAATCAAGCTAACGAATTACTAAAAACAAAGGGTGGTAAGTTTACACCTAAGGATATTGCTGATTTAAATAAAGCATCCAAAGCACAGTCTAAACGCCTCCTACAGGAGACAAAAGAAGCTGTTAATACAATGACAGCTATGATGCGTGAAACAGGTGATGAGGAGCTTGCTGGAGCCGTATTAGACGTATTTAAAGTTTCCAACGACATACATAACTGGAAAGACTTTGATGCATTTATGAAGCAAAAGATAGTTGGTGGTAAGTTTAACGGTGAAGTAAAGACTGGTGAATTAATAAAAGGTTTACAGAAAGTTATGGTACAAAGTATACTTAGTGGACCTAAAACTCCGTTAAGAGCTTTGATGGGTACTACAGTAAACAGTTACCTTAATACTATTAACCAAGCACTTGGTGCAACTATGCGTTTACCATTTACAAACGACGTTGCTACTTACAAAGCATCTATGGCTAAATTAAAAGGACAGTTTGAACTTATACCTGAAGCATATGAAATATTTCAAAAACAATGGAACGCTAAGTTTAATGCTAATATTGCAGATATACAAACTAGATTTACAGAAGTAGATACTGAAGCTGATAAATTATGGGATGCTAAACGTATTCATGTAGAACAACGTGGTACTGCTGGTGAAAAAGCTGCATTTTATATTAACAACATTACTAGAAATTTAACAAATAATAAATTATTTAGTTGGTCTCCACGTGCATTAGCTGCAGTTGATGATACTTTTAAACATTTATTAGTAAGATCTAGATCTAAAGAACTTGCAATGCGTACAGCAATGGAAGGAGTCGGAGATGATTTTGCAAAGATTACTCCTGAAATGTTGAAAAAAGCTGAGGATTTACATTACGGAAATCTATTAGATGGTGATGGTAATATTAATATGTCTGCTGATTCTTGGTTAGAAAAGCAATTTAAAGAAGTTACTTTAACATCTGAGTTAAAAGGTACATCTGCTAAAATGGATGAATTATTTAGTAATGTTCCTTTAATTAAACCTTTTTATTTATTTGCTAGAACTGGTGTTAACGGTCTTAACTTTACATATAAAAACACACCATTATTAGGTGCATTACACAAAGAATCTATTGCAATACTAACTCACAAAGGTACTGATTTTACAGAACTAGCAGAGTATGGTATTAAAAATGCTGCTGATCTAAAAGCTGCAAGAAGTTTATTTGCAGGTAGGCAAGCAATGGGTGCTACAGTTGTAGGTACTTTTAGTATGATGTATATGGGAGGACAGTTAACTGGTAATGGTCCTGCTGATAGACAACTTAGACAAAACTGGATAAATTCTGGATGGAAACCTAATCATTTTTACATAGGTGATGTAGGATTTGATTATAGATCTCTTGAACCTTACAACGTTATATTTTCTACTATTGCTGATATTGGTGATAACATGGAACTTATGGGTTCTGAATGGGCGGAAAAAAGATTACAAGCGGTTGCATTCGTGGTAGGTAGAGGTTTACAAGGTAAAACATATATGTCAGGTTTAGACCAGTTAATGCAAATATCACAAATGAAACCCGGTGCATTAAATAAAGGTACAGCTAATTTACTTAACAATAGTATTCCGTTAGCTGG
>VTLG01012568.1_pt1 | contig 11916 bp, 6 predicted proteins | sample 4694571 | NCBI WGS metagenome assembly VTLG01 (sample SAMN12604809, study PRJNA352737) | marine metagenome | biome: ENVO:00000447; feature: ENVO:00000209|ENVO:00000569|ENVO:01000036; material: ENVO:00002151; isolation source: viral sequences binned using virsorter ... | reverse complement strand
TTGGTTAGCCCTCATTTGTTTGGGAGGATTCATGCTGTGGATAGAAGTATCCCACATAAGATACCACAACATAGAAAGGAAACCAAATTTACATTTACATAGAATACAAGTAGATCGTTAAGCGACATGGGAGGTGCAATGCCTCCCTCTACATTTGGTATTAGCCCTCTACGGAGGACACCTGATGCCGTCTAGACGGTGGGATAGACCACACACAGCTTGAGTCTTAGCTGATACAAATAAGATTCCTATAAAACTAGATCTAGAAACGATACATATAACCTTACAGAATAATGGCACAACAGTCATCTGCTAACCCTACCACACAAACCTTTCTAGGTAGGATTGGTAATAATGCGACACAGAACGCAACGAACAACAGAGATTTATATTTAAAGTTGTTCTCAGGTGAGATGTTTACTGGCTTCCAAAGAGAGACAATCGCAAGAGATCTCGTACAGAAGCGTACACTTACCAATGGAAAATCATTACAGTTTATTTACACTGGACGTACAAGTGCGGAATACCACACTCCAGGAAATAGCATACTAGGAAACAGTGACAAAGCTCCACCAGTAGCTGAAAAAACAATTACAGTGGACGATTTGCTCATTTCTAGTGCCTTCGTTTATGAACTAGATGAAACACTAGCACACTATGAGTTGAGAGGCGAAATTTCCAAGAAAATTGGATATGCTCTAGCTCAAAAGTATGATAGACTAATCTTCAGAGCGATTGCTAAAGGAGCTAGACAGGCTTCTCCAATCTCTAAAACTGGTTTCATAGAGCCAGGTGGTACACAAATTAGAGTTGGTGCAGGTTCTAACGCTGACGATTCTCTAAATGACGACTTGCTCGTAGCAGCATTTTATGATGCAGCTGCAGCTCTTGACGAAAAAGGAGTTTCTGATGATGGTCGGGTTGCCGTACTAAACCCACGTCAGTACTACGCACTTATAAAAGGTGCTGGTTCTAACGGACTAATTAACAGAGATGTACAAGGTGATGCTTTACAGAGCGGAAATGGAGTAATTGAAATTGCAGGTATTCAAATCTACAAATCAATGAACGTCCCATTCTTCTCTAAGTATGGTACTAAGTATGCACCTGCATCTAGCCCATCAGCTTCAACTGACCTTGATACAGTAGATCCTGGAAATACAGGTTCATTCGTATCTGAGGGTATCGAAACAGCTACAACAGCTACAGCTAACAACTATGGCCCTCGCCAAAACTATGGTGCTGCCTCTAACTTTGCTAACACATGCGGACTCATCTTCCAAAGAGAAGCTGCAGGTGTAGTAGAAACTATTGGCCCACAGGTACAGGTTACATCTGGGGATGTCTCAGTTGTATACCAAGGCGATGTCATCCTAGGACGCATGGCTATGGGAGCAGATTATTTGAATCCAGCAGCTTGTGTAGAATTGTTCGCAGGAACAACTACAAAGCCAGCAGCTTTCTCATAATATATACATTTATACGGGGGCACTCGCCCCCCTTTTTTTACTATGGCAGTTATACCTTACGGAGTGTCTACCGAACTAGATGCTGTAAACTCAATCCTGATGAGCGTTGGAGAAACCCCAGTTAATACATTAACAGTGCAAAGCCCCGAAGTGGCTATAGCACAAAAGACTCTAAGGCAAATCTGCCGTGAGGTGCAAGCTGAGGGATGGTCATACAACACAGAGAATGAGTATCCTATTAACACCGATACTAACAAACACGTTATAGTTCCTAACAATGTTTTACAGATGGATCTAAGTATCTTTCAACATGGAAAGGACTTTGACGTAGTAATGCGTACTGATAACGGTGTGAAAAAAATATATGATAAAAAAGGTCATACATTTGTTTTTGAAAATTTTGATAAATTATTTTTTGATATGGTGTGGATGATAGACTTTGAAGATCTACCACAACCATTTAAAGATTATATAACCGCTAGAGCTGCTAGAATCGCCTCTAACCGTATGGTTAACAACCCGCAATCATCTAAGCTACTTGAAGCTGATGAAGCCTTTACAAGGGCTATAGCGTTAGAGTATGATACTAGACAAGCTGACCATAACATCTTTAATGATTATCAATATCATCAAGATGCAAACACCACATATAGACCATTTAAAGTATTAAGAAGAATGTAATGGCAACAGTAAATCAACGTATCCCAAACTTTCTAGGGGGTGTATCTCAACAACCAGATAAAATAAAATTTCCAGGACAGTTAAGGGTATGTGATAATGCCGTCCCAGACATAACATTTGGTCTTAAGAAACGTCCTCCTGCAGAGTTTGTAGGAACTTTATCTAATGCTAATACCTCTGGTCATTGGTATGAGATATTAAGAGATGGAGATGAAAAATATATTGTACAAATAACTCCTAGTCTTACAGGTAGTATGCCTATAAGAGTATGGGATCTAGCAGATGGTACTGAAAAATCTCTGACAAATTCAAGCGGAGATTCTTTATTTAGTTATTTAGCAGGAGCTACAGCACCATATTCTGTAACTACAATTCAAGACTATACACTTATAGCTAACCCAAATAAGACTGTAGCTGAGTCTAGTGGCACTACAGCTGCCCCTATTTTAAATGGAGATTATTCATATGCAAGGCTTGATACTGTTGCTTATAATACTGAATACATTTTGTATAGCGGTACTGCACCCACCCCTCAAACTTTTTATAGAGTCACTTCTGTTAAAGTAGACAGACTTGATGGTAGCAGTGAGATTGGCCCTACATGGGACTCGACTGACACAGATCAATCTAAATCTGGTACATTAACTTGGTCATTTAGTGGTGGTGCTAACGTAAGTGGTGCTCAGTCTGACACTGAAAATATTGAAGGTAGTTTACAAGTAAATGGTACAAGTTATATTGATTCAAATACTGCAAACTATCAAAATAATAATACAAATACTAGAGATGATTTTTTAGGATATACACAAAACTACAAGACAAGATATACTGCAACTGTAACATTAACAGACGGTGGATTAATTAAAAATACAAGTAAGAGTAATGCAGAAGGTAGATCTATTACAGTTAGTATTGAAGGTATAAACTATCGTATATCAGTTGAAGCTGTAGAACCTGTTACTACATATGAAGGTGTGTCGGGTATAGCTTTTTTTAAAACACCAAAGAATCCAGATAACGGTAGTATATCTATGCTATCTATTCTTAATGGATTAAAAACTGCAGTTAACAGTAGTTTAGCTAACGTAACAGCTGAAGTTATAGGTAGTGGTTTGTTTTTAAATGGTACTGCTGCAGATGGTGTAAACTTTCTTGGTGGTGCTGTAAACGAAAACATGAGTGTAATAGGTCAGAAAGCACAAGATATTAGTAGACTACCAGCTATGAACAAACATGGTTATGTAGCTCAGATATCAAACACTGCTGACTTAGATACCGATGATTACTATGTAAAATTTGTAGCTGATAATGGTACTTCTGGAGCTGGTTCTTATGAAGAAACTGTACGTCCTCACAATTTTGCTGGTACGTCTGCAGCTGATGCAATGAAAGCTGGATTTGATCCTGCAACAATGCCACACGCATTAATAAATAATCGTAATGGTACATTTACTTTTGCTAAATTAGATCTATCTTTTGGTACTGCACAAGGTAATCAAAACTATTGGAAAGACAGAGAAGTTGGTGATAATGTATCCAACCCATTTCCAACAATACTTGGTAAGCAAATAACTGAAATGTTTTTTCACAGAAACAGATTAGGTTTAATTGCTGAAGAACAAGTTGTAATGAGTCAGCCTGGACAGTATTTTAATTTATTTATTGTTTCAGCTATAGCAGCTAGTGATGATAACCCAATAGATATAACTGTATCAGATATAAAACCTGCATTTATTAATCATACATTACCTATAAATAAAGGTGTAATGATGTTTAGTGATAATGGTCAATTTTTACTATTTACTGAGTCAGATATATTTAGTCCTAAAACTGTTAGATTAAAAAAGATAGCTAGTTATGAATGTGATGCTAGTATACAACCTGTAGATTTAGGTACTTCTGTTTTATTTACATCTAATGTATCTGCATATGCTAGAGCATTTGAAGCTACAGTTGTAGATGATGATACACCTCCTAAAATTGTAGAACAAACTAGAGTTGTACCAGAATTTTTACCTAAAGATATTACAAAATCTACTAACTCTGCATCTATTGGTATAACAACCTATGGTAAAAAAGGTGATAGTACAGTATATCACTACAAATACTATGATGCTGGTAATACGAGAGAACAGTCTGCATGGTATAGCTGGACACTTACAGGAACTATGCAACACATGTTATATACAGGTGGTAGTTTTTTTAGTGTAACTTTACATGATAGTAGTTATAAACTTTGTAGACATGAGTATGTTGCTGATGCTAACGCTACTAGAGCATATGTATTAGGTGGTACATCATCTGATGTTGGTTCAGCACTTAAAACTGCAAGACAGTTTGAGGCACATTTAGATAACATGACAATAGCTACAAACGTAGCTGGTTCAGCTCAAACAACTACAGCTCCAGAAAAAACTGTACTTACAATACCATATACACCCGCAAACACTACAGATTTATTTATGGTAGGTTTGTCTGGTAATGACAGTGATGGTAATTCTATTGCTGGTACTGTAAGGGCAGCTGACGCTGTAGGAACTAACAGTGTTACCTTTAACAATATAAACTTACATAGTGCAGCTAAGGTAGCTGTAGGTTACAGATATACAAGTACTATTGAACTACCAACATACTACGTTAATCTAGGTAATAATGCGTATGATACAGATGGTGACTTACGTATATCAGGTATTAACTTTGAAATGGGTGTAGGTGGCCCTATGGAGTTTCATCTAACATCACCATTTACTTACATAGATTCTAGTGGTAATACTACAAAGGACATTGACGATTATGTACAATTTGAGTCTGGTATTCTATCTAATTCTAGTGTATTTGATAAGCCTCCTGCAGACTTAGCTAAAAGTGTTAGAGTACCAGTGCAAAGAAAGAATGAGAAATATACATTACAAATACAAATACCAGACCCTTTTTCTACTGCCTTAATCTCAGCAAGCTGGGACGGCATTTACAACCCAAGACGACATGTACGTAGGTAAGTATATTCAGCCTTGCACTCCAGAGTTAGCTTTGGAGGTAGGGCTGAACTTACGTTTTGAAGATAAACGTGAGGCAGAACAAACAACAGGATTGCATGCACCCGCAGCGGTATTGCAAGCACATCTCAATTCTACATATTCTGTGTTTTTCAAGGTTCCCAACGGCAAGACTGCTGGAGTGGCGGGAGTAACCTCTTCACATGCAATATGGATGTTATGTACTGATGCTAGTACAGAGTATCCACATACATTTGTAAAAGAGGCGAGACGCTGGATAGCCAGCCTATCTAATCCTTATTTACACAATTATGCAGACATGCGTAATGAGCAACATATTAAATTGCTCAAACTGCTAAAGTTTAACTTTCTAAATTACACAGTATACAACAATGTACCATTAATAGAATTTTATAAATTATGTGTACCCCAACCTTAGCTCTGTCAGCTATATCAGGTGTTGGCTCTGCAATGGCAGATCGCCAAGCAAAGATGGCACAATACCGAGCACAGAAAGCAGCGGTAGATAGGTCAAACTATATGGCAAAGCAGGATTATCTTAACAAGATACAAATTTCTGCTTTCAAAGATCAACAAAAACAAGACTTATTTAAAGCACAACTAGAAGCCCAATCTGCATCCGTCACAGCGATGGAACGTCAGAAGGACATCAACCAATTAGAACAATCAAGAGCTTCAACAGCTAACCAACTAAAACTACAAGAAAAAGTTGCAGAGGCTCAATTTGAAGGACAACAAAAATTAGCAGAATCTATACGAGCACAAGGTACAATACTAGCTAGTGGTATGTCAGCTGGACAATCTACTATGCTAACCTTGACTGACCAAGAACGTCAATTAGGTCAAGCCCAAGCTGCAGTAGATGCAAGTCTATTTAATGCAAGGCAGTCATTTGGTTTACAAGAATACAACACACTTCTTAGTCAGTACGCTGCAGATTCTCAAGCATATAACAGTGTCATAGCTGCACCTATGGCTCCTGTTGCTGAGTTCAAGACTGTAAGACCAGTCAAGATGGCAGCACCCGAAAAACCAAGCATGTTAGGGTCGATTATGACAGGCTTTAGTGCAGCAGTAAAAACTGGATCAGGCATTGGTCATTCTAATCCAGATCTACCTTGGTGGAGTACTCAAAAATAATGGCAAAAGGATTTCGTAGACAAGGTGAGTGGCAAGTTGGATTTACTCAACGAAAAATTGCTGACATCACTAAGAAAAAATTACAAGAAGCAAAACTACTTGAGGCATCTCAAAAAGAAGAGGTCAAGAAAAGAGTTGCAAATGCAAACGAACAAGCACAAGAAGAGCAACGTCAAACAAACAATATCATTAGAGTATCTAATTACGAAGCACAATTAGCTAGTAATTTTAGTAATACTTTACGAGACTTACTTACAAACACCGTACCTAGTTTAGCTAAAGATGCTATGGACTACAACCGTGCTGCTGGAGCTGCAGCTAGGATGGAAGAAGAGTTAGAAGTAGAACCACCCCCAGATGAAGAAGAAGTTGAACCTACTGGTTTTGATGCAGTCAAAGCTGCTGGAGATCAACAACTTAGTATTACTAAAACAGGTAATGACTTAGCTACTAAATTAGAAAATAGTAATGATCCATTTGGTAAGGAAAAAGCTAGAAAGGTAAGAGGTATATTTTCTGGTGCATTTAATTATGGCTATGAAGCTAGAGATAAAGCACTTAAGGTAGAAGGATTTAGTGCTCATTTTGATAATCAGTTAAGAACAAATAGCACACAATTAGTTGATAACAATGGTGTACAGTTTGCAATAAATGATCCTAACCTAACTAAAAATCAATTAGCTGTAGCTGGTAACTATATATTAGGTCAATGGCGAGATGAAAATAGAAGTAATTTAAGTGACATAAGTGTTGATAAGTTACTTGTAGAACCAGCTAGAAAGGTACTAAAAACTAATTTAAAAGAACGCTTTACAGCTCTTGATAATGAGTTTGCTGCTAGTCAAGTTGAAGGTACCAAGCTACTACTTACCAACTCCTTAGATAACGTCCCAGGAGCCCCAGAATTATCTGAAATACTAAATAGTTACGTTAGTTTAGTCAGACCACATCTCAAGGCAACAAAGGATTCATCTATTGGCAATCAAGCTATAACACAAATGGAAGATCTTATTAAAGATGCTTTTGCTCGTTCTAGTAACCCAGACTTATTACATAAAAGATTGAACTATGCTTTGTCTATAAAAGGTGACACACCTGCAGGATTTAAGAGTCTAGCAGACTTACACCCAAATAGATTTAGCACTACATCAATTACAATGTTAAAACAGTATGCTGTATCAGAAAACTATAAACGTAGTAAGAATTTTCAAACAGCTAATGTAGAAACAAGTGTAACTAACTATATACAAGAACAAAGAGATTTACCTAAAGAAGAAAGAGCAACAGAAAGTGATAAACTAGATTTTGCTGGTGAGTTACTTAAGAATAACCCTCTAGCGTCAAAAGCTGCTATTGATAATGTAAGTAGATTATTTATAGATCCAGTAGATGCTTATGATACAGTAGGTGTTTTGAAAGGTAAGATAATAGATCAAGGTGCGTTAACTGCTGAGGACATACTAGATCCAACTTTAGATTCAGATGTAGTCAAGGCATATTTAGAATCACAACCAGATGTACAGGTATTAGATCAATTATATCCAGAATCTGAAAAGAAAGATGTAGAAGATCAAGCTAGATCATTTGAAAAGTTTTTAGTTAATAAATCTAAGGCATACACAATAGATGTATATGGTAATGTAGAAGATTCTTCTGGTACATTTGGTCAAGCATATACTAGATTTATGTCTGACATCAAAAATAATGCTTATAAAATACAAGCTGCTGCTAAAGGTGAAGGTCAAACTTTAACTTTTGGTCAAGCGTTACGTGAAGCTGATCGTCAGATGAGAGGTCAAATAAATGCAGGTATTAGAGATAAAGACAGCATTTACTACGTAAATACCAATGGAAAGGGTATAGAAGGTGGTTTTCAAAATGCGATAAAGGATAGAGGTTTACCAACCTTCTTAAAACCTGTAAACGTCAAAGAGATGATAGCAGAGATCAAGGCAAACGAGTTAACTGTAGAAGATCAGATAACAGATAAGGTAGAGTTGGATGATAGTGGTATGTTAACAGATCCAAATGTAGCTCGTATTGCACAGGTAATGAAAATACCAGAGTATGACTTTTCTAAGTCTCAGTCTAAAGCATATGGTCTTGATTTTGGTTATGAAGCACCTATAAACTATGAAGCACTAAAAGATTTACTACACAACTCAGAAGGTGCTAACGTGGTGTCAGACTTACAATCTAAAGGTAATACAAGCATCAAAGCTATTGATCGTACATTTAATGATTTCTATGGTCTTAATCATAGGAGTCTTACTAACGCATGGAAAGGTATGAACTTTGAGTCTGTTATTAGAAATGAAGTTACAGCTAAAGGTTTAGAACTTGATGCGGGTGAGTTAGCACTGGTAGATGGCAAGAAACATGTGGGTCATGCTCTAGTAGGTATTACAGATAAATTTGGTATTGCTAGATCAGACTATGGTATTGGTAATAGTTTAGTACATACAGGTGTTGATATAGGTACAACCTCTACTCCTGGATTTCATACTGCATTTAATATGCAAGATGGTGTAGTTGTTGCTAATGCTAGTCATCCTAAGTATGGTGTACATATTGATATACAAGATAAAGATGGAGTTGTTTATAGATTTGCACATCTAAAAAACTACAACCCTGCACTTAAAGTAGGTGCTCCATATAATGGTGAAGTTATAGGTGAAATAGGTAACACAGGTGCAAGTACAAGTGAGCATTTACATTTTGAAAAAATTGTAGATGGCAACCAAATAGATCCTACAGAGGATTTGAACAAGTTGACTATTGGAAAAAGAATTGAACCTACTATTGGTAAATATCCAATCACAAAAAGAATGTTAGCACGTCTAGCAGGTGACAAAGGAGAAGAAAATCCAATACGTAATCTAAATATTGCTAAGGCAATACATCGTTATAAAAATGATGAGTTAGTACAAAAAGATGTATGGGACTATCTTAATAAAGTATCTTGGAACGCAGCAATGCGTAAATCAAAAGGAGATACATATATGGCTACTAGATACCATGTAGCATACATATTAAGAGGTGATATGGATTTGTACAACCTTCCTACAATACGAGCTTTTTCTAATAAGTATATACACAAACTTAGAACACAAGGAATCTTAGATTAATGGAAGAACTAGAAAATTCGATGCCTATGGGTGGCGAAGGTGAAGTAGTTGAAGATGAAGAGTTAGAGCTACCTAATTTATCAGATGTAGGTAGCCCTCAACTAGAAGCTCTAAAACAGAGTCAAGAAGGTGGCGGTATTCTTAATCAACTTAGCGAAGGTATACAAAATACTCAAGCTCAAGTTAGAGACTTTATTGACAATACATTTCAAGGAGATCAAAGATCTTTAGAAGAAATAAAAGAAGATCGTCAAATTATAGCAGATGAAGGTAGACAAAGATTAGATGAATCTCAACAGGTTCTTAATGCGTCTACGAACCCTGTAGCTGAAACTATTAGAGCTGGTGTAGGCGGTACTATGGATGCTGCAGAAAGTGTAGGTAGTTTTTTAAAACTATCAAAAGACACTATGGATACAGGTCTAAACACAGTATTAGGTAAGGCTGTAGATCCAGAAACAAACCCTTTTAGTGAAGAATATCAAGGTGGTAGTTACTTTGAAATACCAGATATTTATGAACCAGAAAACACTACAAACATTGGTAAACTTGCTAGAGGTCTAGTAGAGTTTGGTTTACTAACTAGATGGACAGGTGGTGTTGGAGGTCTTGGTGTAGCTAAGACAGGTCTTACAAAAGCCCCGCTAGTAAGATCAGCTGGAGCTTTTATAGCAGGTAACAAACCACTACAGTTTTTAGCAGCTGGTGGTAAAATATCTGCAGAGGGTGCGTTAGCAGAACTTATATCAGAATCATCAGAATATGCTAATATTGCTAACTTAGCTCAAGAATATACACCTTGGTTGCTACCTGGAGTTATGGAAAGGTTAGCTATAGATGAAAATGATACTGCATGGGAAGCTAGACTTAAAACTGTAACAGCAGGAGCTGGGCTTAATCATGTAGGTTATTTTTTTAGTGCTTTAATTCGTGGTGGTTATAAAGTTGCACGTACAACAGCTAGAGAAGCTATTAAAAAAGGTAAGTCTGTAAAAGAAGCAATAAAACTTGGAAATGATGCTGGTACAAAAGAATTTAAACGTGCTATGCTTTCAGAAGTATTAAATGCTGAAAGAGGTGCAAATAAATTAGCAGAGGTCAAACTCAACCAAGGTGTTGGTATCGACCCCGCAGACCCGTTTGATAAGTATATACGTAGACATTTAGATGAAGAAGATCTTAAGGCTTATGATAATGCTTTGAATGATGTAGAAACATCTAACCTAGATCAAAGAGTTGAAGCTAGAGGTACAATACAAGAGTTACAAGAAAGAGCACAATCTAACGGATCAGCCAAGGGTGATGTATGGAATGATGACAGATATTCTAGTACTAATTTAGATTCTGAAAATGCTGGTAGACAACCAGACCCTACTGTTAACCCAGACCAGTTTGATGACTACGAGAAAGTAAGTTATGTCAAAGAAGTCAATGCAGTAGAGAATGTTGTAGATCAAGCAAAGAAATCTCCAGATATACAATCAACATTATTTGATGAAGCTGACATTTTAAAAGAAGTTAATGGCCCTATACATAATGCTGAAAAAATTACCAAAGATGTTATTAAACGAGTTTCGGGTGGTGACAAAAATCTGGAAGAAATTTTTACAGAAGTTATAGATGACATTACTAAACAGATGTCAAAGAAGTATAGTCCAGCAGATTATGAAGATTTGGCAATACAAGCTGTAAAAAGAGCTGAACCAATACTACAAAGAATAGGTGATTTTACAAAAGGTGATCGTACAAGTTTACTTAATACTTACAAAAAAAGTATAGGTAAAGGCACTAGATTAGGTACAAAAGAATATAGACGTTATTCTTACGGTTTAGATAAAAATGGTAAGGCTAGATATATTGATACTATAGGCCCTATACAAAAAGATGCTAACATGATTATTCTTAAATCATTAGCACAAACTATGTCTAACTTAGCTACAGGTTCATTACAGATACAAAATAAATTAACAGTAATGAAAAATTTTGAGAAGTTAGCTGATCTTATGAAGTTAGTTACAGTTAAGACTAAAGAGTATACATATGCTTGGGGTATTGATGGTCAACTACAACAAGGTAATGTTAAGTTACTTGATAAACTACAAGCTCGTAAACGTGGGTCTGCTATATCTGAGGCTGCAGCGGATGCTGATAAATTACACGAAAATCTAATTGGTTTAGTAAAACAAGGTTATAAAACAGGTGATATGCAACCTGTAGAAGATCTTATAACTATATTTCACCTGTCAGACGGTGATGTATTAGCTATAGAAGATATTGCAACCTACTTAAAATCAAGAGTTTTTGGTGGTAGTTTTATGGGTTATACTGGTAAAAAGGGTCAAAGATTTAAAACTTTACCATCTAAATTAATACAAGAATTATACGGTGTATCATTTAATGGTTTGTTAGGTAGAATTAAAACACCTGTTAAAGCTGTTACCAACACTGGATTTTTAGCTGTATACCCACAAGTTATGAAGG
>VTLG01010768.1_pt1 | contig 11916 bp, 12 predicted proteins | sample 4694571 | NCBI WGS metagenome assembly VTLG01 (sample SAMN12604809, study PRJNA352737) | marine metagenome | biome: ENVO:00000447; feature: ENVO:00000209|ENVO:00000569|ENVO:01000036; material: ENVO:00002151; isolation source: viral sequences binned using virsorter ... | reverse complement strand
ACAACTAGGAGAGCTTATAGCAGCAGCGGTACAGTCTGAAATAGTAAGGCAACAAATGTCAGGAGGTTTATTAAGTTAATGGCAAATTTTCCAACAACAGTTAATCCGTCTTATGGTTCAAGAAAAAATTCGGAACCTAAAATACGAATTGCACAATTTGGTTCGGGGTACTCTCAAAGATCAACACTTGGAATTAATCAAAATTTAAAGCAATATCAATTTGACTGGAACAATATTTCTGAAACACAAGCAGATGAGATAGAAACTTTTCTTGATGCGCGTGCTGGGGTTGAACACTTTGATTACACACCAGCAGGAGAGTCAGCATCAAAAAAATTTATTTGCAGAAATTGGCAGAAAACAATTCCTTATTTAAACAGAGCATCTATTTCAGCAGTTTTTGAGGAGGTGGCAGAAACATGACAAGTTCACAAATTGCACCCGCAAAAGCTATTGTCAGCGAAGAAATACAAAAATTAGAACCCTCTGCCCTCATAGAATTATTTGAACTAACTTATACCGCTGCTGTTAATGGAATAGACCAGGTGGTGAGATATCATGCTGGAACTAATGAAGTAAAATCAGATATTGTTTTTGGTGGTAATACATATTCTGCTTTACCCGTAGAAGTTTCTGGTTTTGATAAAAAAACACAGGGAACTTTGCCAAGACCAAAATTTAAAGTGTCAAATGTAAATAATGCCTTGTCTGCTTTTATTCTTCTTTATAATCCCTTACAAGGTAAAGTACAGAGAATACAGACGTTTACAAAATTTCTTGATGCTGTTAATTTTACAAGTGGTACAAATAGTACTGCTGATTCAACAGCTATAGTCACAACAGATGATATATGGTACATAGATAGGATCAGTGCAGAAAACCCAGAATTTGTAGAATTTGAATTATCACCAAAAATAAATTTACAGGGTTTTAGGATACCAAGAAGAGTAATTACAGAACATTGTCCCTGGGAATATCGTGGCAATCAGTGTGGATATGAGGGTAATAAATGTTTTACTGTTGATGATGAACAAATTACTGGCGGTACGTTAGCAGAAAGAAAAGCACTTGATAGGTGTGGTCATAAGTATTCAAGTTGCCAATTAAGATTTCCCAAAGGCGATAATAATGAAAGAGATTTGCCTTTTGGAGGATTTATCAACGCAAGAATACAAATTTAATGACATTTAAATTAGCGGCAAAACAACACGCACTTGAAGAGGCTCCAAAGGAAGCCTGTGGCATTGTTGTTAATGATATTTATTATCCTTGTAAGAATATTTCTGACACGCCAGAGGATACTTTTGCAATACATCCAAAAGATTTTTTAAAGGCAAGATCAAAAGGTAAATTACAATATATTGTTCATTCACATCCTGCGGGAGGACTTGCAAGCAAAACTGATATAAATGCCTGTAAAGCAACCAAATTAAAATGGTATATTTATAGAAACACTTTAGACGAATGGTTAACTATAAATCCTTAGTTGGGAGGCAATGGAAGTATGGTATTTTTGACTGTTATTCTATAGTCCGTGATTATTATGAACTTTTAGGAATAAATCTACCTGACTACGACAGACCAGAAGATGTAGAAACTTGTGAAAGTATTTTTTTAAAAGAATCAGATAAATTGAATTTTGAAGAAGTTAATATAAACGACAGAAGACCTAATGATGTTTTAATAATGAAAATCTGGACTAAAGAACCTATGCATGCTGCCGTTTTGTTGAAAAATGATATGATTTTACATCAGAAATCTCAATCATTAAGTTGTTCTGAATATTTTAATCATTATTATAGAAGAAGAACTGTAGGGTGTTTTAGATATGCAGCATAAAATCCTGCTGCTAGATGAATTAGGAGAAAGATGGGGTGAATCTCATACTTTTTATAATCTCAGAACCCCAGCAGATGCTATACGGCTTTTATGCATAAATTATCCAGATTTTGGTAAATATCTTGCAACTTCACATGAACAGGGTATTGCTTACCAGGTCACACAAGTGGGGCATGAATTAAAATCTAATGAACTCACACTTCCTTTAGGACAACATGATTTAGTAATAGCACCTGTAATTATAGGAAGTGAAGGTGCCGTAAAAGCTATTGCTGGTGCCGCTTTGATTGCTACTGCGGTCATCACAGGAGGTGCTGGTGGATTTCTTGCGACTTTTCAAGCTACTGGTTTAACCGGTGCCGCTGCCACCATTGGAGCAAGTTTAGTTCTTTCTGGTGTACAGGAAATGCTTGCACCTCAACCGACTACATATGATTCTTCTTTTGATGTAGGGCGTACAGGTTTTAATGGTGGCCCCGCAGCGTTAGAAAGGGGTGCTGATGGACAACAGAGCTATGCGTACAGAGGTGCATCAAACACCGTTGGAATCGGCAAAACAATACCAATAGTTTATGGTAAGGCATTGGTTGGTAGTCATTTAATCACCACAGATATAGATGTAAGTAATGAAAGTGATCCGTTGATGACAAGTTTTGAAAAGCCAAGCAGTTCAACAGTTAGAGTAAATGGTGAAAAAGTTTTATTTTCAGATTCAATAAAAAGTTATGATAATTTACGTGCAGCTAGGATAAATCCAACTAAAAGTGTCACAAGTTTTCCACCTCCAAATGCAAACAGAGTTGGAGCCCTGGGAACTATTGGAGAAGGAAATTTTGATTTTGTGTTAGGCAAAAGCGGTGGAGGAACAAAGGTCGGCTTTGTAAACCTTGAAGGAACAGGGGAACAAAAAATTTTAGATAATTTAGGAATATCCGATGATTCTAGTAATAATCAATTTAGAAATAAATGTCAGATAATGATTACTTTTAGTGGTTTACAAGATCGAGTCGGCACTGCTAGTTCTACAATAATTCAAGGATATATAAGTTTTGCAATAATAATAAAAACGGGTTCATCTACTGTTTTAAATCAACAATTTATTATTCAAGGCACACAAAACTTTACACAAAAAATAAGATATATTTTTAATGTCAGACCTGTAGTTGTAAGTGGAGCTACTAGTTATAAGATGTTTGTTCAAATTTTAGATAAAGCAACTTTTAAAACAGCTACTTCCACAACTGTTAAAAATGCTACAAAAATGAGAATTGATTCTGCTGGTTATGACTTAATTCCTACATAAAATAATATGTCATTAAATTCTACAAGTGTTATAAAAATTGTTGACCTTTTATGCGAAGGTCCGATCGAAGAAATTGTTGGAGGAAAAAAAGGAATTTTTTTAAATGACACTGCTGTTGTAGATGATAATGGTGATGAAAATTTTCCGAAAAAAGATGTTAAACATGAACTAAGAACAGGCACAAGAAATCAAAAACAGTTTGAAGATCATAAAAAAGCAAATTCTAATATTATAGATATAAGTCAGGAAATAGGTTCAAATTACACTGAAGAACTAAATGAGCAAAATGAAGTAAAAAAAAGAGACTATGGAGGAGGGGAAGTTATTACACAGATAACCGATCCAGATACAGATTCATTTCAGATTTTATTTACTGTTCCTTCTTTATTTTGTCAAGGTATGGAGGGTATTTCCAGAGGACAATTTTTTAATGCAAAAGTTAAAATAAAAATATTTGTAAAGGCAAGAAATACAAGTTATATATCATGTGAAACTTTAAATATAGAAGGTATTTCTACCTCTAACTATCAAATCAAAAGTAAAATTATTAATTTAAAAAGACAAACTTTGTTTAATGGTTTTTTGGAACCACCTTTTCTAGTAAAAGTACAAAAAATTACAGATGAGGAAAAAGATTATGAAGTTAGATTTAATCTGCTTGAAACAATAAATAAAAAAACGCCCTTAGCAAATACTAGAGCAAACAGAGTCATTTTCACCTCTTTAATAGAAAGACAAGAAATTAGAACCGCATATCCATATACTGCCTGTGTTGCCTTATCATTATCAACTGAATCCTTTTCGAGTTTACCTTCTAGATCATATTTAGTAAAAGGAACAAAGGTAAAAATACCATCAAACGCAAGCGTTCAAAATGATGGAAGGCTTAAGTTTGAAGGCACTTTTGACGGAAGTTTGGCAGAAGGTAAATTCTGGACAACGTGCCCTGTGTGTATTTTTTACGACCTGGTAACTAATAACCGATATGGATGCGGGGATTTTATAAAGGCATCAAACCTTAACTGGGTTGATCTTTATGAGCTTTCAAGATATGCAAATGAGTTGGTTGATACACCAGACGGGAAAGAGGCCAGATTTGCAATAAATACAGTTTTAGGAACACAAGCTGATGCCTACAAAGTCCTGCAAAATTTAGCAAGTATGTTTAGAGGTATTACTTATTGGGGATCAAATACTGTCAACCTTGTTGCAGATCATGGAAATCTAGATGGCAGTGATATTGACCCTGTTCATCTTTATACAAACTCAAATGTAATAGATGGAGTGTTTTCATATTCCGGTTCATCATTAAAAACAAGGTCAACATCAATTCAAGTCAGTTACAACGATCCTGAAAATTTCTATAAACCAAATTTAGTGATAGTTGAAGACTATGATCTGATACAAAAATATGGTTATAACATAAAACAAATAGTAGCTTTTGGTTGTTCTTCCAAATATCAGGCCCAAAGAATGGGTCAATGGGTTTTAAATTCAGAAAAATTAGATAGTAAAATAGTAACTTTTACAACTGGTCTTGATGGGATAGGTTTGTTGCCTGGTCAAGTATTTGCAGTTGCAGATGAGATGAAGGCGGGTTTAATATTATCAGGAAGAATTTTAGACGTAGATTCAACAACACGATTCACACCAGATCAAAATTTCGATACTTATGTGGGTGGAAATAATAGAAAATTTCAAGTCAGTGTAACTTTAAATGATGGCACTGTAGAGACACAAAAAGTAAAAAGTATTTTTAGTTCTGGAAAGATTACAGTTGTAAATGCTTTTTCTAAAATCCCTTTGGCTGGTGCTGTTTATACATTAGAGAATAAAACTACTAACCCTGTTTTAAATCAAAAATTTAGGTGCATAGATATTAAAGATAATGGAAACAGTACTTACACTGTCACAGGATTAGAATTTAATGACACTATTTATGGAGTTGCAGATAATACTACAGATAATAAAGCCAAGTTAGATTATCAAGATGTAACAGGTTTTAATAACAGACCAACAAAACCTGAAAATTTAAAAGTTACAAGCACAAGAATACAATTACAAAATAGTTCTACAAATAGAGTTACATTTTCATGGTCAAGAGGTATAAACGGATCAAATGTTAATTTTACGGTTAGATTTAAGAAGGGAAATGGAAATTTTAAAATTAGAAAAAATATAGATGAGACATCATTTGAATTAGATAATGTCAAAACAGGAACAGTTGTTAAATTTGAAGTAAGGTCAGAAAGTATAGACGCTTTAAAATCAAAACATTCAGCTTATGCTAAAGCGGATGATTTCACAGTAGGACAATCATTATTTCAGTCTTTAGCAGAGTTTGCAAGTGAAAATCCTGTGCCTGTTCCTTTACCATAAAAATGAGTATTCAAGTTACAACACAAAATGAAGTAATTTTAAAATGGAGGATTCCATCAGATTATGCAGGGAATCGAAGTGAATTGATAGCTGTTATAAGACATTCATCTTTAACTGATGGAACAGCAGTATGGCCTGATTCAACATTTTTAAGGGAAGTTTCTGCTTTAACTGATTATTTAATACTCCCTTTAATGAATGGAACTTATATGGTTAAATTTAAAGATTTAGAAGGTCGTAAATCTCCAAGTCCTTTAAATCATATAATAAATATTCCTGATGAAAAACCAAAATTATTAGTTCAAACTGTAAGAGAAGATACTACTTCACCACCTTTTCAAGGACAGTTAAATGATGTATTTTATTCATCTGAATATGATGCTTTAGTTTTAAATAATGATGATTTAGTAGATGACAAAGTAGATTTTGAACAGGGATATTTAGGAAGTATTGATTTCGGTGGTGAGCTTTTAAGTTCTGGCGAATATTTTTTTAAAGATAAGTTGGATCTAGGCGGTATTTTTACAGTTGAATTTCAAAGAATATTAACCACAAGAGGTCTTTATCCTAATAATACTATTGATTTACATTTTACAAATATAGATACATGGACTGATTTTGATGGCCTTTTGCCTGACGAAACCAATGCTGTCATTCAATTTAGAAAAAGTAATGATGCCCCAACTGATGATGAAATAGAAGATGAAAATACAGAATTTATATTACTAGAAGATGGTAATAAATTTAGTCAGGAGGATTCACAAACTTATGATGATTTTATTCCTATGGAAAATGGTAGATTTACAGGTAGAGTATTTCAATTCAAAGCAGATTTGAGTTCTAATTTTACAGATCAGACTCCTTTGGTTGATGAGTTAGGCTATAGGATTTTGTTTGACAATAGAACAGAAAGTGCAGCGGTTGCGAGTGGCGGTAGTAATCCAAAAGTGGTAACTTTTGAAAAAGCCTTTTACCAAACTCCAAAACTAGGCATCACTGCAAGTAATATGGCTACAGGGGACTATTATGTAATTAGTAGTGAAAGTCGGACAGGCTTTTCTATTACTTTTTTCAATAGTTCCAATGCAGCTATTGACCGCACGTTTGCATACCATGCTAATGGCTTTGGTGCGGAAGGTGCATGAATTTATCTCATTTTTAAACTTGAGTTATGGCAACACATGATTATGATTTAGCAAACCAATCGGGAGCTAGTTTCCGAAGTGACTTAAATCTTGCTTTACAGGCGATATTAACAAATAATAGTAGTGCCTCTGCTCCTAGTACAACTGCTGCCTATATGTTTTGGGCTGATACTAATACAGGTATTTTAAAAATAAGAAATTCTAGTAACGATGCTTGGGTTGAATTATTACAACTTGACGGTACATTAACACTGGAAGATGGTTCTGCAAGTACACCCGCACTTGCCTTTCGAGATGATTTAAATACTGGTATTTTTTCTAGTGCCGCAAATAATTTAGATGTTTCCTGTTCTGGTGGTGTAAAACTTAATGTAAGCACTACAGGAATTAATGTTTCTGGAACGGTTACTGATGATGGTGCGACTCATGATGGGGATGTCACCTTTACAGGGGCGGCAGCTAATGTAGTTTTTGATAAATCAGATAATGCACTTGAATTTGCTGATAACGCTAAAGCAACTTTTGGTACTGGAGGTGATCTCACCATCTCTCATGATGGTAGTAATTCGATCATTAATGATGCTGGGACAGGAGAATTACAACTTCAAAGGGCAGGAAATACAATTCTTGCTCTTGATGCTGATGGGATAGAAATTACAGATCCTAATGGTGTTGCCTCTGTTACAATCAAAGGCTTTGAAAATTCAGATGCCGTCATTGGATTACAAGCAGATGAAGGAGATGATAATGGTGACAAATGGAGAATAGTATCAGTTGCAAGTGATAATGATTTAATTTTTACAAATGATGTAAATGGCAGCAATGTACAGAAATGGGGAATAGATACAAGCGGTAATGTAGTGCAAACTGGAACTTTGACAGTTTCTTTAGGTAGTGCATCAGCCCCGTCTTATACATTTGCTAATGATACTGATACAGGAATGTTCAGAACTGACAGTTCTGCAAACAGCATCTCATTTACACTTGGAGGAACAGAAGGATATAGAATCAATAGTAACCGTATAATGCCAGCAGTTGATGATGACAGGGATTTAGGTAGTGCTTCACTTAGATTTGATAATGTTCGTGCTACTAACGGCACTATTCAAACATCAGATCAAAATGTAAAAAATACTATAGTAACAAGTGATCTAGGTTTAGATTTTATAAATAAATTAAATCCTGTATCTTATAAATTCAACAATAAGACAAGAACGCATTATGGTCTTATTTCACAGGAAATTGAGACAGTTTTAGGAACAATAAGCAAATCAGCAACAGATTTTGCTGGGTTCTGTAAAGATGAAGTTGATGATGATGGTAATGCCATGACACCTAAATATGGTTTGAGATATACAGAATTTATATCTCCAATTATTAAAGCAATACAGGAACTATCAGCAAAAGTAACAGCACTTGAAGGTTCTTAAATTTTTAAATATAATTATTTTAATTATTAAAAACTTATGTCTAATCCAAACGATCTTATCAAAGCTGAAATTAAAGCTCTACAAGAGCAGTTAGAAATTGATATAAAAAAAGTTTCTTTATTGCAGCAGGAAATTAAAGAAATACAGGAACAAGCAAACACCGCAAAGACTGATAAACAAAAACAAATTAACAACGCCACACAACCAATAATTGAAAATCAAGGTGCTTTGAAAAAATTAACTGAGTTGTTAAACAAATTAGAAGGTAAGATAGAAACAACTACTGAAAAATAAATGGCAGATAGGAAGATCACAGCACTTACTGAATTAACAGCACCAGTAGCAACTGATGTTTTTCCTATAATTGATGTAAGCGAATCTGCTAACGCCAATAAAAACAAAAAAATACAGTTAACAACTATTTTGAGGGGCATCCCTAATGGTAGTGCTTCAGCCCCTAGTGTCGGGTTTATTGATGATACTGGTACTTCTGGGTTGTTTAGGGTTACTGATGATGAAATAGGTATATCTTGTAATCAAACACAAATAGCTTCTTTTGCCGCTGCTGGTTTAAAATTGGGTTCTGGCACTATTGCCGCACAATTACATCTGTTTAGTACAGACACCACAGATCAAGTAATTATAGAAAATACAGATGCTGGTGCTGATACCGCACCTGATCTTGTTTTATTTAGAAATTCTGCTTCACCTGCTGATAATGATAATTTAGGAAATTTAATTTTTAGAGGCAAAGATGATAATTCAGATTCTGTTGAATATGCAAGTATTGTTGCACAGATAGCGGACGCTACAAATAGTTCTGAAGATGGTATTTTGGATTTAATGTCAACTGCTGCCGGTACGTTAGCATCAAGAATTAGATTAAAAAGTGAATTTGTTGGAATACATGAAGCAGATCCGACTTTTCCTTTACATTTAGCAACTGCTGATACTACATCAGGTTTTTGTATAGAAAGCAGTTTGGATTCCGCTGCCAGTAGTGCTGATATTCTTTTATTTCATAGAAGGGGAAGTGATGGTGCTGGTCAGGATAACGATTTACTATCGTCAATATCATTTCAAGGAAAAAATGATGCGGGCACTCCTGAAGAGGTGATATATGCAACGCTCGAAACAAAGATTATAGATGCAAGTGACGCTTCAGAAGATGGGCAGATAAATTTAAAATCTATGGTTGCGGGTACTTTGACAACTGTCTTAACAGTAGATTCCAACGGAGCAACTGTAGTAGGTAATGTTGTTGTATCTGGAACAGTGGACGGGGTTGATATTGCAACTAGAGATACTTTATTCGGTGGATTGACTTCCAGTTCTGGTGTATTGACAAATGGAGTTACAGCTACAACACAATCTGCTTCAGATAACAGTACAAAGGTGGCTACAACAGCCTATACCGACACAGCAATATCAAACTTAGTAGATAGTTCACCAAGTACATTAAACACCTTGAATGAGCTTGCAGCGGCATTAGGAGATGATGCAAACTTTTCTACAACAGTAACAAACTCAATAGCAACAAAAATGCCATTGGCTGGTGGTACATTCACAGGTGATGTAACTTTTACAGGCGATAGTGCAAACGTAGTATTTGACAAATCTGACAACGCTTTAGAGTTTGCTGACAATGCTAAATCTGTTTTTGGTGCTGGTGGGGATCTTACTTTGCTGCATGATGGTACTGACTCAAAAATTACAAATATCACTGGCAACTTAATATTTGAAGCAAAAGCTAGCGAGACAGGTATAAAAGTAATTCCTGATGGAAGCGTGGAACTGTACCACGATAATGTGAAGAAGGCTGAAACATTAGCCGATGGATTAGATGTATTTAATCGAGTTAGAGCATTAGGCGGTGCTGCTTCAATTCACTTTAATACTGATGCAACTGGTGCTAATACAGCAACCAGAGCTATGTTTGGCATAGCTAGTGGTAGCAACGCTTATTTAATTGGTTCTTCTACAAATGACGTAGTTTTAAATACTCCACACAGGTTTGTTGTTGGTCATGCTAGTTCTGAAATAATGGCCATATTTGATCCTGATGGGGCTGTGGAACTGTATCATGATGCTGTAAAGCGTTTTAACACAACAGCCGATGCCGTAGATGTTCATGGACATATAAATTTAGGAGCAAATACTGACGATAAAAGGTTACGATTTGGAATAAATAATGACCTCCAAATGTATCATGATGGGTCAAACTCATACATAGATAATTCGTCTGGTAGTCTTTATTTAAGACCAAAAGCTAGTGAAGATGGTATAAAGGTAATACCTGACGGGAGTGTGGAGTTGTACCATGATAATGTAAAGAAGGCAGAAACATCAGCCGATGGAATCACAGTAACAGATAGAGTCACGTGTGCAGCTATTACAATTAGTGATGGACAGCCGAGTATAATTTTTGAGGATACTGGTGCAAATCCTGATTTTATACTTCAAAATCGCGATGGTACTTTTGCGATTAGAGATTTTACTTCTAATGTTAATAGATTTTTAGTAAATGCTGGTAACGGTGATGTTACTGTAACAGGAAGTGTTACTGCTTCTACTGGTATATTATTCGGTTCAGATACCGCAGCAGCCAACACCCTAAATGATTATGAAGAAGGTACTTGGACACCTAATTTTAGCGGACTTACTGCCTCAAACACTTCTAATACTTGTTTTTATATAAAAATTGGAGATATGGTCACTGCTTGGTTTAGAGCTACCATGCCAACATCAACAAGCACTGCAACAGCAACAATAGGGGGATTACCTTTTACTATTTTTAATTCATCTGGTATAGGTATTGCTGGCGGAGCATTTTCTGAAACAAATGCTGGCAGTGATTTAAGTATGATCGGCAATGCAAATACAGACAATATGTTTGTTTTAGAATGCAATTCGTCAGGAGTTGCAGTAAAAACATTAGCTCAAATATCAGGTAAGGATTTTAGAGGCTCCATAACATATAGAGTTGCTTAGACCGTAGCTACGTCTTAAAACTAAGCACCATAAACCTGTTAAGTCTGGAGGACTTTCCTAAATGGCATTATCTGAATCAATCGAATACGACAAAATAGAAGTTGTTGGTGAATATGCAACCGTTCAAGTCCGTGAAGCAACTATTATTAAAAAAGATAATAAAGAGTTAACACGTTCTTATCGTAGATATGTATTAAATGCTGGTGTTTTAGATGCTTCCAACAACCTTGTTGATACTGATTTGTCAAACGAACCAGCAAAAGTGCAAGCGATCTGTAATGCGGTATGGACAGATTCTGTTAAAAGTTCCTATAAAGCTTTTTTGATAGCAAATAAAACTTAATTAGATTTTTCTGTTATCTGACGAGTCATAATTCCCATCGTGATGTAGAGGGGAGCCAAAGCACACAGACCAGAAAATACTATAATTGTAGTTAATGGTAATAATTTCAAAAGGGCTTGTCTCATATGCTTAATAAAATCTCTTCAATATTATCCATCTTATCATTCTTGATAAGCTTAACAACTATAGGAGCTGGCTGGACAGCTTACAAATGGGTAACAAGTCCACAGTTTGAAGCGATAATGATGGAAAAGGTCATGGAAGGTGTAAATAAAATATTACCTAATCAGATAGAAAAGAAAATGCCTAAAGTAACTGGCCCAATGGTAGAGATGAGTGATGATACAAAACGGTTTTTAAATTATATAGAACAAAGAAATAAAGAGCATATAGAATGGGAGACAAAAGGTAAGTGGGAGCAATAAGTGATATTTGGATTTTTTAAAAAACTTATTAAATATTACATAGATAAATTAATTTATTGGA
>VTLG01008451.1_pt1 | contig 11917 bp, 4 predicted proteins | sample 4694571 | NCBI WGS metagenome assembly VTLG01 (sample SAMN12604809, study PRJNA352737) | marine metagenome | biome: ENVO:00000447; feature: ENVO:00000209|ENVO:00000569|ENVO:01000036; material: ENVO:00002151; isolation source: viral sequences binned using virsorter ... | reverse complement strand
ATATTCTTTGATAGCACTAAGGAAAATTATGGATCACAAGATTCTATAAACATAGTTTCTCAAGAAGATGCATCAGGTGCTGCTGGTACAGCTTTAGTTTCTGCTGCTGGATCTATTACATCTATTGCAATTTCTGATGTAGGTATTGGATATACCTTTACTCCTACAGTATCCATTGAACAACCTGTTGGTTTAGGAACCACTCAGGTAGCAACTGCTACTGCTACTCTTAATGGTGATAGTTTAGGTTCTATTACAATTACTAATATTGGTAGTGGATATACTGTTTCTAGTCCACCTGCAGTTCTCATAGAAGAACCTAAGATGGCTAATAGAGTTGAGAAGGCAACTTCAATAACTTATACTGGTGATTATGGTACAATAGTTGGATTTGGTACAACCACTGCTGGATCTCAAAACAAATTTGTCTTTGATTTATACATCCCTGAAGATTCTTATCTAAGAGATGCTACTTATGTGGGTACTGCTATTACATTAAGCACTCTAAAAGTAGGTGATTTCTTCCTAGTTGATGAAAGTAATGTTGGATCAGCATCTACTGTATTAAGATCATTTAATGTTGGAGGAGCAACTACTATTGGAGTAGGAACTCAATTTGTTGATAATGTCTATCAAGTATCAGATGTCAATACTGTTAGTGTTGCTAACACTGCAATTGGTATTTCTACTGTTGGCACAGCAACCACATATGTAACTAGAGTATTTGTAAATATTGATTTGTTTACTACAGACTCTTTTGATTCATCTCTATTAAAATTTGATTCAACCAATACTAAATTTGATTCTAATGGAATAGGAGCTACCTTTACTGGTAATGTACATAGTGCTCCCTTCTATGGAACTTATAGTTGGGGTTATTTAGAATTGGGTTCAAGAACTCAAGCTAGAGACTTCAAATTCTATGGACAGGATGGTCTTGGTGGTATTTCTACTTCAGGATTTATTCAAAGATTCAACCCTTTAAGAGATAAGGAATATCTCTAAATAACTAAAATAGATAACGCAAAATGGCAAAACTGGGCATAAGCACTGGATCACAGCCAAATGATGGAACAGGTGATACCTTACTGTCTGGTGCTGAAAAGGTAAATGCAAATTTCACTGAGGTATATACTCTTTGTGGTGATGGAACTAATCTAGCACCAGGAATTGTAACAGCAATTGCTGCAGGTGATAATATAAGTGTTAGTGGTGCATCTGGACAAGTTACTATTACTGCTCTAGAAACAACTGGTATATCTTCTTATTGGAATGCAAATACTACAGGTATTACTACTGTAGCAAGAGGTGTTGGTATAGGAACTACTACAGTTACATCTAAGTTAACTGTTGTTGGTGGTGGAAATATTGGTGGTGGTTTAACTGTAAGTAGTGGATTAGTTGTTACTGGTGGGGGTAGTATTACTGGAGAGACTACTTTAACAGGTGGATTAAAGGTTACTGGTATATCTTCATTTACATCTGTTGCTCTTAATGCAGTTCAAGTTAATGTATCTGGAGCATCTACATTTACTGCCTTAGTGAGTGCTGGTAACAGTACTAAACTTGGAGATGATGTTAGCACTAGAGGTGTCAATGCAGGTGGTATAAGTACATTTGTTGGTGATGTAAGTATTGGTAATCATTTCTCTGTTGTTGGTATATCTACAGTAGGAACTGGTAATACCTTCAATAGTGAAGGTGGTATGAGAATGACTGGTATTGCTTCCATGAGAGAAGCAGTAATTGGTTATGGAGTTACTATTAGCACTACTGGCATCAATGCTGTAAATGATGCTTATGTTGGTGTAAGCACTGCTGCTGGAGTAATATTGACTTCTGCTAATGGAACTAGATATAGACTATTAGTAGAAAATGATGGAAGTCTAAAGACTGTGAACATAGCTTAGCATTTAATGCCATAAATAACTAAAAAATTGTAAAATGTCCGCCATTATAACTGATCAACTTAGAATATTGAACGCGAAGAATTTTGTTGCAACAGCAACTTCTTCAGTTAATTCTTATTATTCTTTTGTTGGTTTACCTAATGCTACTAATTATTCCTCTACTTGGGATACAAACCCTCCTGCACCAAAGGATAGTTTTGATCAAGAAGAGGATTATTGGGATACTATGATTGCATTGAAGAAGATAACATCTTCTGATGTGCGTAGAATGGTTCATAGGTATACTTGGACATCAGGTGTGACATATGACATGTATAGGGGAGATATTAGTAGAACAAATATAGCACAACCATCAGGGGCTACTAATTTATATGCTTCAAAATATTTTGTAGTAAATGAGGATTATAAGGTTTATATTTGTCTGCAGAATGGGACAAATCCAGAAAATGTCACAGGTAGACCTTCTCTAGATGAACCTACATTTACAGATTTGGAACCCAAATCAGCAGGTGATAGTGGTGATGGATATCTTTGGAAATATCTTTATACTATCAAACCAAATGATATTATAAAATTCAATTCTACTAATTTTATACCTGTTCCTGATGATTGGGAGACTAGCACAGCTAATGCTCCAGTGAGAAATAATGCATCAACTAGTGGTCAATTAAAAGTTGTAACTATTACTAATAGAGGATCTGGTATAGGAACTGCTAATAGAACTTATACTAATGTTCCTATCAGTGGTGATGGATCTGGAGCAGAAGCAACTGTTGTTATCAATAATGATGCTAAAGTTGAATCAGTAGATATTTCTAAAGGTGGTACAGGATATACTTATGGTACTTTAGATTTGGTAAAAGGAGGTGTTCCTGTAGGAACTACTAATCCAGTATTTAATGTTATTATCCCACCTCAGGATGGACATGGAGCAGACATCTATAGGGAATTGGGTGCTAGTAATGTTTTAGTATATTCTAAAATTGAAAATGATGCAGAAAACCCTGATTTTATAACAGGCAACCAAATTGCTAGAATAGGAATTGTAGAAAATCCTCAAGCTTATGATTCTACTTCAAATTTATCTTTAACCAAAGCTAGTGCTTTATATGCATTAAAATTAACTGGAGCTGGATATACTACAGCAACATTTAATGTAGATGGAAACATAACCCAAACTATTGGTGTTGGTTCTACTGCAGTTGGTAGAGTAGTATCTTATGATCAAACAACTGGAGTTTTAAAATATTGGCAAGATAAGAGTTTGGTTGGATTTAATAGTGATGGTTCTTTGAAAACAGATCCTACTTATGGATTTGCTCTACATAGATTTACATCAACTCCTGATAGTGGAGGTAATTTGAATATTGCTAGTAATCAAGGTACTTTGGGAATAGATACTAGTTTTGGAAAATCAGGCAATCCTGGTATAAGTACTGTAATAAATAATAGAACATATTACCTTGGACAGAGTTTTACTGAGGGGGTTGCTAATCCTGAAGTAGAGAAATATTCTGGAACCATTATCTATGTGGATAATAGACCTTCTATTACTAGGTCTGCTAACCAAAGAGAAGATATCAAAGTCATTTTGCAATTCTAAAGAATCATGCCACAGGAAACAAATTTAAACGTCGCTCCTTATTTTGATGATTTTGATAGAAGTGATAAGTATTATAAGGTTTTATTTAAACCAGGATATCCTGTTCAAGCAAGGGAATTAACAGGTATACAATCTATATTACAAGATCAGATTGAAAAATTTGGAAGTCATGCTTTCAAAGAAGGAAGTTCTGTGACTGGTGGAGGTGTAAAATTTACAAATGGATATAATTCTATTTTAATTCAATCCTCCAATGAGGGTTATGATGTAAAGTCTTATTTATTTAATGTTAGAGGAAAAACTGTAGTTGGTAGTCAGTCAGGTATAAAGGCTAAGATCACATCATACTTACCTAATATAGCAGAAGATGGAACTTATACTTTATTTGTTAATTTTTTAAATAGTGGAGTAGATAATAATGATCAGTTTATATCTGGAGAAAGTTTACTTTTAGATGGAGAATCTTTTACTTCTAGAAATGGTATAACTTTTCAAGTAGGAGAACCTTTAGCTCAATTGCATTCTGGTGCATGTAATTATCTTGGATGTGCTGCTGTTTTATCTGCTGGTATCTATTTTGCTAGAGGATATTTTATAGATGTTAAGCAACAAACACTTATAATAAATCCATATACTAATGATGTAAGTGTTAGAGTTGGACTTAGAGTTTATGAGGATATTATAAATTCAGATATTAATTCAAAATTAAATGATAATGCAGCTGGATTTAGTAATTACACAGCTCCTGGTGCTGATAGATTACGTATGGAGTTGAGATTAGAAGCAGTACCTTTATTAGAGGATAAAGCTCCTAATTTCATAGAAATAATGGAGATTAGGAATGGTTCAGTTGCTTCTGTGATTGATAAACCACAATATAATGATTTATCTAATGAATTTGCTAGAAGGACATTTGATGAGTCTGGTAATTATTATGTAAAACCTTTTACTATTACCGCAAGAAATACTTTAAATGATTTTGAAGGTAATAATGGAGTATTTACTTCAGATCAAATAACATATAATAACAATACACCAGATCCTGATTTAGGAACTTATAGGATTTCACCAGGAAAAGCGTATATTAGAGGATATGAAGTAGAAACCATAGTTCCAGCGTTTTTAGATTTTAAAAAACCAAGAACTACTAAACTCCTAGAAGGACAAAGTATTAATTATGTTACTGGTCCCACATTTACTTTGAATAGAGTTTCTGGTTCTCCTTCCATAGGAATTGGTACAGACTACACTGTAAGTCTAAGGGATGAAAGAGTTGGTGCTGCAGGTACAACTGCGGCTGGTAAAGAGATAGGATTGGCACGTGTATATGATTTTGCTTTAGAATCTGGTTCTTATGATGTTAATAATACAGATTTAAATGAATGGGATATTGCTTTATATGATATTCAACCATATACTAATATTGCTTTAAATAATCCAACAACATTAACTGTTCCTACTCATATCAAAGGAAAATCTAGTGGAGCTACTGGATATTTGAGATATGGTGTAAGTAGTTCAACAGATGTAACAGCATATAATACTAAAGGTAATTTTGTTGCTGGTGAACAGTTTATTTTTAATGGTGTAGAAAGTGGTGTTATTTCTGTAGCAACTACTGCATATACTACTAGTGATATTAAATCTATCAATGGAACTGTAAGCACTGCAAGTACTTTTAATGCAGATGTAAAACAATCAGATTTACTATCAATAGGTCAGGTTAAGATTACAGATCCTCCAACTTCTGGAGCTTCTGCTGGTATTAGCACAGTTACTTTTACAAATCCAAATAAATTCTTTATTGGTATTGCTACAGTAGGAAATATTGTTGAATATACAAATTCTGGTTTAAATACAACTTCTTATGCAAGGATTGAAACTGTATCTCAAAGATCTCTAACTATTTCAGGAGTTACAACTGTCACTGGTATATGTGAAGGTGGATTGCCATCATCAGCTATTAATCCTGCAGATTTTAAATTACTTACTTCTCAATTCCAATCATCTACTGATAATACATTATTTACTCCTTTACCTAAGAGAAATATCTCTAGCGTAGATTTAACTAATTCTCATATAACAATTAGGAAGCAGTATGATGTAAATATTACAAATAATTCTACTGGAGCAGTATCTAGTGGAAATGCAAATGATACATTCTTACCTTATGATGAAGAGAGATATGTATTAATCAGAACTGATGGAACTACTGAATCATTATCTACAGATAAGTTTGAATTTAATACAGGTTCTACTGAAGTAACTATTAATGGATTGGGAACAAATAGTGCTGCTAAATTAATTGCTACTCTTAGAAAAGTTAATGTTAAAGAAAAGGTAAAACAAAAGCAAAAAATCAATCAAGTTTCTGTAGTAAATTCTAACATTTCATCTTCTGGGGTTGGAGCAACTACATTAAATGATGGTTTAACATATTCTACTGTTTATGGCACTAGAGTTCAAGATGAAGAAATTTCTTTAGGAATTCCTGATGCTACTTTAGTTTATGGTGTATATGAATCATATGATTCAAGTGCTCCTATTCTACCTAGAGTATCATTAACTTCTATCAATAGTTCAACTGGTAAGACAGGAGATTTATTGATTGGTGATACTTTCCAAGCAGCAACTAGTGATTTTAAAGGAATCTATGTAAGTAAGTATGATGATAGCACTATAAATTATATTCCTTTAAATGATTATACACTTCAGAAAAATGAAGAAATAACTTTTAAAGAATCTGGTATTAGTGCTACTACTGCTAGTCTAGTTATAGGTTCTAATAATGTTACTGATGAATTTAGTTATGATGATGGACAAAGAGGCACTATCTATGACTATTCTAGAATAGTAAGAAAACCTGGTTTTAATGCACCATCTAGAAGATTGCTAGTAGTATTTGAATCTGCATACTTTAGTGGATCTGATACTGGAGATATTACAACTGCTAATTCTTATGATAATTTTAATTACAGTAAATTACCCCAAATCAATAATTCAAGGGTTAGTGACATACTTGATATAAGACCTAGAGTATCTGAGTTTTCAGGTACTTCATATTCACCTTTTGAATTTTTAGGAAGATCATTCACTGCTTCAGGTAATTCTGCTAAGAATATATTAGCATCAGATGAGTCTGTGCTATTGGATTATTCATTCTATCTTCCTAGACTGGATAAAATTTATTTAAATGAAAAGGGAGAATTTCAATTAGTAAATGGAATACCAGCAGAAGTTCCTGAATGGCCAAATGCTATTGATGGTGCTTTAGAAGTGGCATCTATTTCTTTACCAGCTTACTTATATAATGTATCAGATGTAAGTATCAATCTAGCTGAGTATAAGAGATATCAGATGAGAGATATCAATAGACTTGAGCAAAGAATAGAGAGTTTAGAATTTTATACTTCTCTTTCATTATTAGAAAGAGATACTTTGAATATGCAAGTGACTGATGCTGATGGATTAAACAGATTTAAATCAGGATTCTTTGTAGATGATTTTTCTGATACTGAGAATCAAATCAAAAAGACTGTAGTTAAGAATAGTATTGATTATCAGAATGGTGTATTAAGACCTACTCCTTATACTACTGAATTAGATCTTAAATTAGATTTAAATAGTAGTAATGGAATTAGAAAAACTGGTAGAGTATTATCTCTAGATTATGATACAGTTGGATTTGTAAAACAACCTTTTGCTACTAGAACTGAAAGTGTAACTCCTTTCCTCATAAACTATTATGGTGGAATATGTAATTTAACACCATCATCAGATGTATGGTTAGATCAAGTTACAATAGAAGCTAAGAAAGAAGATCTTACTACTTATTCTGAAACTAGTGAGCAAGTAGAAGCTGGTGGATTTGATCCTGATACTGGATATAGTCCAGTGATATGGGGTGCTTGGGAAACCACATGGACTGGTGGTGGTGGAGTAGTCAGTGAAAGTAGTAGTGATTCTTGGAGTAGTTGGCAAAAATGTGGTAATGATACAAATCAAAGAGATAAGACTAGAACTACAACTCAAACCTTTACATCAGATAGTACAACTCAAGAAAGAGTTGGAACTAGAAGTATACAAAGAGAAACCTTTAGCACTATTAATGAAGGTCCAGTAGTAGTCAATACAGATCTAGCTCCTTATATGAGGTCTAGAAACATTGAGTTTTCTGCTAGTAGTTTAAAACCAACCACTAATGTTTTTGGATTCTTTGATGGAGAGAATGTTAATAAGTTTATAGTTCCAAAACTTCTTCAAATAGCAATGACTACTGGAACTTTCCAAGTAGGAGAGACTGTCATTGGAACCACTGCTGATGGTAAGGAATTAATTAGATTTAGAGTAGCACAGTCTAATCACAAACTTGGTGATTATGATAATCCTGCTGTAATATACAACACTAACCCTTATTTTTATCAAACACCTTTATCTGTAGGAACATTAAATGAAGGAAGAAGTAGAATAGTTGATACAGTAACTCCAGAAAGAATAGTTGGACGTGGTAGAGTTGGAGAAAGTGCAGGTCCTATGGCTAATCCAGATGGATCAGCTTTCATCGGAGATACAGGGGTAGAGATTCAATATCTTCCAAGTGAAATTACAAATGTACCTTCTGAATATTCTACTACTAGTACATTAATTAATATTGACACATTAAGTCTAGCTGATAAATCTGAAAATACTTATTATGGATATGCAGAAAGAGGTCTTAAATTAGTTGGACAAACATCTAGTGCTCAAGCAACAGTTGAAAGCATAGCATTAAGAACAGATACTATTGGATATGTAAGAGGATGTTTCTTTATTCCAAATCCTAATGATATAACTACACCCAAATTTGAGTGTGGTAAGAAAATCTTTAGACTTTCTAGCAGTTCCACTAATAGTCAAGCTGCTAATATAGTAAAAACTGATTGTTCAAGCACTTATGAGGCTACTGGTAATATTGATACTCTTCAGTCCACTATTATTAGTGTAAGAAATATCAATACTCATACTCAGCAGCAAATAGAAACTCAAACCACTGGTGGAGAAACTTATACTACTAGCAGCACTAATGTTATATCAACTGAGTTTGAGGCTGTAGGATATCCTGGACAATGGCATGATGATCTTCCTAAGGTCACATTACCTTCAGGTGAAACAGTAACTGGTTTATATGAACTAAATGAAGACACTGGTGCAATACAGATACAAGGTAATGTTGTTGCTAATGAATATGGCACAGATACTGTAATTAATGAACAAACAATTGAAGAGCAGAATCTTCTTGTAGGTGACATGAATGATTTCAGAGACACTGCTTGGGTTGAAGAACAGGGTAGTATTCACTCTAATGGTAATCAAAGAGCTGTTGCTGATCAAGCATTAGAACCTGATCCTGACATTATTGAAACAGCATATCTAGAACTTTTAGGAAGACAACCTGATGGTCCTGGTTATGATTATTGGAAAAATGATATAATGAATAGTCCTGAGACAGCAGCTGCTTTTGCTGTTATAGGAGATGTAGAAAATGATGAGGGTGCAGGTAATTTAGCTGGAATATCTGCTGCTGAAACTATAACAAATTACCTAGCAAAACAATTTGGTGTTTCTAAAGAGGGTCAGGATAAAGCTGCTGGTACATATACCAATACTTTTGATACTCATGGTGAGGATGCTTATTGGATTTGTGAAAATAAAACTGATCCTCTAGCTCAATCATTCTTTGTAGAGAATGCACATGGAGTATACATTACTCAAGCAGATGTATATCTAGCTGCTAAAGATGATACCTTACCTTTAATAGTTCAATTAAGAACAGTTAAACTTGGACTTCCAACTGAAGAAGTAATTCCTTTTGGTGAAGTAGTTCTTCAACCTGGATATTGTCAAGTTTCTGATAATGCAAGTATACCAACAAGTGTGGTATTCCCATCTCCAGTTTACCTATCACCAGGTGAAACTTATTGTATAGTATTGATGTCAGTAAGTCCTAATTATTTGGCATGGATATCTAGAATGGGTGAGGTTGATATACAGACAGTTAATAATCCAGAATCTGAGCAAGTTCAAGTATCTTCTCAACCAACTCTTGGTTCTTTATTTAAGTCTCAAAATGGACAAACATGGAATCCAAGTCAATTTGAAGATCTTAAGTTTACTCTTTGGAGAGCTCAGTTTAGTAAGAGAACTGGTAATATAAATTTCCATAATCCACAGTTACTTCCAGTTTCTGATGATATTCATCCTTTACGTAAAGATTCTTTGAAGATTTCTTCTAATAAGATAAGAATTGGATTTAATACTACAATATCAGATACTGGAATAAATCTAGGTAATACAATTAGTCAATTAGGTAGTAATGCTACTGGAAATTATGTTGGTTCTGCTGGAACAGCAACTGGTAATTTAACTATCACAAATGCTGGATTTGGATATACTCCTTCTTCAGGAAGTCAAGTATATTCTAATGTTTCTCTTAATGCAATTACTGGTACTGGTAAAAATGGTACTGCTAATATAACCATTAGTAATGGAGTAGCAGTTGCAGCAACAATGGCAAGTGGTGGTATTGGATATTCATTAGGTGATGTTGTTGGAATATCATCTGTTGGAATTAATTCTCTTGGAAGTGGTATTCAGTTCTCAATAACTACACTAACTGGAAATAATGAATTTGTTCTTGATAATGTTCAAGGTGAATTTGCTACTGGTGTAGGTAAAACATTCATGTATGTTAATAGTTCTGGAGTAACAACAACTCTTAATTATAGTGCTGGTGGAAATGTATTCTTATCAGCAACACCAGAAACTGTTACTGATGGTTTACATATAAAAGTAAATCAAAAGAATCATGGAATGCACGCAACTACTAATGTAGTTACTCTTGAAAATGTTAAAACAGATGTTCCTTCAGTTGAATTGTCTTCAGGATATGATTCAACTTCAACAGGATCTCTTGTATTAAATGATGGTACAAATTTTGCACAATTTGAAAATGTAGGTGTTGGTTCTACTAACCTTGGATATGTTAAAGTTGGAAGTGAGATTCTTTCTTATAGTGGAGTATCTGGTAACACATTAACTGGTGTAACTAGAGGAGTAGATTCTAGCAAGACTCTTACACATGCTAGTGGAGATTTAGTTCATAAGTATGAATTGAATGGAGTATCATTGAGAAGGATTAATACTGATCATAATCTAACTAATGTTACTGTAACAGATCCTATAGGATTAGATCATTATAATGTTAAGGTTGATATGTCTACTAATGGAGTGGATAGATCAGTAGGAACTAGTTTGCCAATTCTACATTTCAATGATACTAAATCAACAGGTGGAGTTGATGCTCTTTCTAGTGAAAATATGCCATTTGAGATTGTAAGACCTATTGTACAAAATATAACACCAACTACAACTAATGTAACTGCTAAAATTAGAACTGTTAGTGGATCTAGTATTGATGGGTCAGAGACTTCATTTATAGATCAAGGATTTGAAGATATTAGTTTAATCACAAATAATTATATGTCTAGTCCTAGAATCATAGCTTCTAGAATTAATGAGACAACTTTATTGACTGATTTACCAGACAATAAATCATTCACAATGAACATATCTCTTGAAACTGGTTCACCTTTTGTTTCTCCTATTATTGATTTAGATAGAGTGGGTGTTATTCTTACTTCTAATAGGTTAAATCAACCTATTAATAATTACATCACAGATAATAGGGTTAATAATCTATTAGATGATCCTAATTCTTTTGTATATGCTACTAAACCAATTACACTAGAAAATGGTGCAACTTCTATTAAGATTCATATGGAAGGTCATATTAATGTAACTAGTGATATTAGAGCATTCTATGCTATAACTGATGATCCTAATGGAGAATTAATTTATCAACCATTCCCTGGATATAATAACTTATTCAATACTGGACAAGTAAAAGATCCATATAAGAATGATGGACTTCCTGATAAATTAGTTCCAAAAACTGATATAGTAGCATATACTGCAAATCAAGTGATATATAATGATTATGAATTTACAATTGATAATCTTCCTACATTTAGAAACTTTAGTATTAAGTTAATTGGTACTGGTACTAATCAAGCTCAACCACCTAGAGTGAAAAATCTAAGAGTGCTTGCACTTGCTTAATATGGAATATTCAAATGTAAAAGGACATACTGATTTGATTCGTGATAATAGCACTAGAGCTATTTTAAGTAATGATTCAAATCAGTATGATAACTATCTTCAAAGACGTGCTCAAAGACAGCAAGGAAAAGATAGAATAGATAATATGGAGAATGATTTGAAATCTTTAAAAGATGATATTAATGAAATCAAAACTTTACTAAGAGCACTATCTAATGGCTAAAAACACTCTTACATTTGATCCTAG
>VTLG01003168.1_pt1 | contig 11918 bp, 11 predicted proteins | sample 4694571 | NCBI WGS metagenome assembly VTLG01 (sample SAMN12604809, study PRJNA352737) | marine metagenome | biome: ENVO:00000447; feature: ENVO:00000209|ENVO:00000569|ENVO:01000036; material: ENVO:00002151; isolation source: viral sequences binned using virsorter ... | reverse complement strand
TTCTATATCTTATATTCTCACCAGCCTTCACTGCCATATTTGGAATCCAATCTTTAAACAATGCAGATGTCTTAGGAGTAAGAGGATTATTTGCTCTACTCAATGCTTGTTCAGTTAATGATTCAATGTTTAATGACTTACTCAATATACCTTTCATCAACCCACCAATTTTATTAGAGATACCACTATATTGTTTAAGAGTATCTTGATTAATAACCTGTTTCATATCAGCAAACATTGCTCTCTTAGTCGCTGGCATAGATGAAATAGTTTTGGACAACTCTGCATTTAATTTCTTATTAGTAAACTCATTCATCTTATTGAAGATGGTTTTCATATACTTAGCATTAACAGTAGCAGCTTCTTCCATTAATCCTGCCATATCCATTGGTGGACGAGTCACTGCATCAGAATAACTACTAAGAGATTGTAGTGCATCATTTAATTTATTAGATAGATTATCAATATTAATCTGCATTCCTTTGATAGCAGAATCAACCATGTCCTCTGGTTTAGATAGAGGAATCTTCTCTTTAAATTTCTTTTCTAATTTTACATCTCCTGCGGTAACTATATGAACTGCTTCACCTTCTACCTCTGGACGACCAACTGCCTTAGTGTTAGGAGAGTTTGCCGCAGCAACTCTACTTGTTAACCCATCAATTAATTTATTCTTTGAAAAACTTGTAGCAAACTCTTCTATCTCTGCTGCACCGAACCCACTCTTAATCCATTGATCCTTTAAACCTTCTACTTCCGCAGCAGCACTTTGAAGATCTTGAAGCATCGCAGAGGTGCGAATACCTTGCGGAAAACCATACTTATCTAATGCCATTATCCTAAACCTCTCTCATATGCCAACATCGATTCTATCTCCCCTCTTTCTTGGGCATTTGTTATCTGAGATATATTATCACCTGCTTTCAAATCTGAAAGAGTTTTAGATCCCAACTTATTCAAGATACCACTCTCTTGTGCTTCTTGCTTTGTTTTAGGTTTAGTTATCGCCAAATTATCTCCTGCTGTTATCTTAGTCTCCTCTGGTTTATCCTTTTGCTCTGCATACCCACTAATACCTTTACCTGCTTTGCCTCCTGTTAACTCAGTCTTTCCTTGGAGTTCAGTCTGTGCATTGTTACCAAGTATACCCATGATAATAGGAACCTCCTCTTGGTTCCCATCTAAGAAGAATCCAAAGACGAAATTACCAGGACGGATGGCAGGGGTAGCAAACGTACCACCCTGACCACCACCATCACTGACACCATACATCACCGTAGCAAATTTAAGTTTTTCAGAGGGAAGAATATCATTAGACATAGGATGTAATCCCAGAATCCTTACCTTATATCGGTAACCCCATCCAGGAATTTGTTCTGCTTCCTCAAACTTATAAGGAAGAATATTATCTCTCCACGTAGAGTCATCACAAATTTGACCTATCCACCACTGGAAAGATCCTCCTAGAAATCCTACGTTAGCGAGTCCTCCTTGTAACATATATTAATCGTCGTATACCTTACACTCATCTGCATCAGGATGATTATCACAATAAATTTCTAAATGCTGATCCTCATGACGAGTATGCCAATCATTAATTTTGGCATCATTCGCATCTACTTTATCATCCTTATGATACTCATCATAATAAGCATGAGAAGATTCTAAGTCTTCCTTCGTATACTCGTGCATACCATGATTAGTATGCTCTTTACCATCTTTAGGATCGATGTAAACCTCGTGATCTAAATCGTGTTTGATTTCCTTAGTCATGTGCATAGTCCCATACGTTTGTATTTATTTGATATTAGACAAGAAATTATCTTGTGTTGCCATAACAGCATTTCTATTGCTGTGGTTACCCTTACGACCACTAGAATCTCTAATTAAATTCATTTTGGTATAAGTTTCCTTAGGTGAAATGTAATGGGCTAAATCAGCAATGATGTAAACACCACCATCTTTCTTATCAATATCATCATTAGAAGTTGTTTCTGCTTTAAGAGAAGGACCATCTATAAAGATAGCATCTCCTGCGTGTAAGGAGAAGTCTCCTCCCACAGTGACAGTTACTGTTGCTGAGAATAATTGATTATACCTCATTATAGACTGATTGTACACATTTTTCAAGTCAAAGTTTTCTTCCTTTGACTTATCCAATTGCTCCTCAGTAGTTCCACCAGATTGAGATCCTGTATCTAATACTGACCAACTAATTCTAGATGGCACATAATAATCTTTATTATACAAAGGTAACTCTTCTCCCGCAAGAGTTAAAGAATCTTGACTTCCTTTACTTTCACCTCCTTTCTCACTGGATAATTCTTCTTCATTAAAATCTGGATTATAAAGATCAAAAGATCTCAGTTGCGTAGAGTATGCACCCATCATCATCTTACCTTGAACATTATTCTCACTGCTCCTAGAATATTCAAGTGCCTTTAAATCATATCCAGCAGGAAGATTACCGTTGTCAGGTGTCTCATTATAAGCAATAGATTTTTTCATATTCTGACCCAAGAGTGTGTCCAAAGATTTAAAATTATATCCATCAGCAGTCTCCCAGAAAAGAAAACCTGCACTGTTACCTGATTTTTCATTACCCTGAGGAACTGCCCTAGTAGATAAATTATTAATACAATAAAAAGGTTTCCTTGTATTACCTATGAAGTTATAATTCTTTGCACCAGTCTCTTCAAGATCAACAGACTTATCAGTATTTAAATTTTCTTTTACAAGTTTTTCAATATGCTCAGATATTTTTCCCTCATAACACTTCACAACTCTGTTATCTAACTTTTCATTCTCCAAATATTCTTTGGATGTAAGTTGTAACTGAACTGCTGACTTAGTAGTCTTATCATCAAAGGGAGTTGGTTTATTTACAATCAAAGGATTATTGTTCTCTGGACTAAATTCTAATACAGCACCTCGGTTATCAACAATTTTTATACTTGCTACCTCTCCACCAACAATAGGCAACTTCTCCAATGCGGTTCCAGTGTTCTTACAATTCGATCCTGTCTTTGCATTATTAGTAGTGTTACCTGTATCCGAATATGTATAGGTTGCTTTAATTGTATTAGATAAAAGACTCTCATAATACATGAAACGAACCAATCCACCTGTTAGGTTCACACTCTCCTTAGGATTCTTAGCAGATGTTATAGTTATTTTTTCAATCTCACACGGGTCTGTCCTTCTTCTTTTATTTTCTTCTCTTTTCTTTTTCTGTTCTTCTCTTCTTTGAGCACCAGTCTTTCTTCCTTTAATAACATTATTAGTACTATACTTCTCAGGATTGGCAGCTCTATTTTCAGCAGCAGCTTCTTGTTGCCTCTGCTTCTCTCTTGCTCTAAGTTGTGCTCGTTTTGACATACTTGATTCCTCCTACTTATATTTAACGTTTTGCCAAAACATCATAGGGATTATTAGAATCACCACCACCAGCATTAGATAGCATCAATCCTTCTGATAATTTAACAGTCTCTGCATTAGTTGCACTACTAGTTTCTTCTCCACCAGATGATCCTTTTTGAGAGACTATGTAAGTTATAGTTTCTCCTCCCTCATAAGAAGCATAATCGGCAATACCTTCATATCTGTTAGTATTTTTATGTGCTCTAACTCTACCACCACCTTTTAATTCTTGAACGGGTTTTTCTTGTGAATCAATTTTTGAAAGAACATCATCAGCTTTCTTATTTTTTACCTTAGCAGATGCATCATAATCCATACCACCTGTTCCTTCTTCACCATAAAGACTTCCAAAAGATCCCTCTTCTTTAAACGCCAATCCAAGAGTGAAGAAATTCAAAGTTTTTCTAAATTGTTCTCGGATTCTTGCGTCAAACTTAGCAAGATTTTCTCTCTGCTTTGCTTTACCTGCTTCATCAAGGAAAGGATATCGAATCAACTCAATCAAATATCTAAATGGTGCTCCAATAATATCCAAGAGTTGACCCAAATTTCCTAGACCTAAATTAAGAACCTGCATGATCTTGAAGATTCCAAAATCAATTGCCCTTCTTGGATCCCACCATTTCTTCTCTTTATATGATTTACGCCAATAATCTACAAACCCATCACCTATTTTAGTAAGTTGAAATGCACCCTCACCAAGACCAGAAGCAAGTAAACCAACACCAGCAACAATTGCACCAGCAGTTGCCCCTCCTATGGCTGCTCCCTTAGCAGCCACTGCTGTTCCCTTTGTTGCGACTGCTGCTGCTTTCGCCCCTGATGCTGCTAGTTTTGCTGCCTTAAATGCTTTGATTGCTTTTGCAATTGTTGGACCCACCATTGCTGCAATCAAAGCAGTATTAATAAGAAGTTTAAAAATGTTACCAAATCTATCAAATAACTGCACTCCTTTTTCACCAAATATATCTCCTACCTTATCTCGTAATCCCTCAACCATATTATATCCAAAATCAACGAGACTTACAAAAACATTAACAAATTTTCCACCCCACTCCACAAGGAAATTTGCTACTGCTCCTAATGCTGTAAGCAGTTTTGTAAACATTCCCATGTTATTGAGCAAACCCATCAAGATTTTACCTAACAATAAAGTAACAAAAAAGTTTATAATGTTTCCAAATATACCCTTTGCCTTAGCGGGTACAAGTTTACCTAAACCAAATTTATTGCTTTGTTCCTTTGTGCCTTTCTCTAAATCTTTTTCCTGATCCTTCCTTTCTTTCTTACCTTCTTTCTTTTTTCTTTCATCTTCTCTTATCTTATCTAATGCAAAGGATCCTCTGAGTAATGTATCAACATCAACCAGTGTAGTTTTAATCCTAAAAGCAGTCCCTTCTAAGTCTTCCGTTCCTGTGGGTGAAGTTGGTTTACTAATACTTGTCGCATCTACGGGACCTATGGTAGGCACTAAGGGAGTAGTAGGTTGAACAGTTTGAACAGTTTCTGCTTTTACATCAATCGTTTGTTCAGACGCAGGGACATCAGGTGCATCCTTTCCACCTTTTCTTTTGAAGATATTTTTTGCCATCTTCGCACCACTCGCTGCCTTACCAGCACCCATTAATCCTTTTGCTACGAGTCCTAATGCCATATCAGAACAATACTATTTGTAAGGTGACCATTTTGAGAGGATCCCTTATCGGAGCCACATCAAAAGAAGGTATCTCATTACCTCCACTTGCTGGTGCAGACTTTTGTTGATCCTTATTTGCTTCCTGTTCATATGCTATCACAGTATTCTTTGGTTCCTTAGATTTTATATTATACATCTTACTTTTACCTCTCACTCGACCACCACCTTGGAATGCTTGAACCAAACCACCACCACTCATTTTAGCAGTTGCAGATATACTAGCACCTAATTCATCTAGTTCAGCCTGATCTTTAAGGTTTACTAAAGTTCTTGCTAGTGGGTTGTCTGCAAAAAACTGCTCCTTTTCTTCCTCTGTTGTTTGACCTATTTTAGCAGCAAATGAGGTTTTGCCATCGACTGTTCTTGATTTTATTTTGCTAGTAATACCCTTATCAAGATCTATATTAGTATCTGATGTTTCTTTTATTCTTGGACCTGGACCCATCTTCTTTGTAAGTTGCACACCTGGAGCATAAGTTAGATCAGTTAAGGGTTCCAAACCCTGCAATGCTCGTTCTTCATTAACAAACTTAAGCATATATGCTTCTTGTTTTCTTTTCTCCTCTGGGTCAGTTACGACACCACCTTCATCAAATCCACTCGTAAGAGTTGGTTTATTAGTTCCACCAGCAGCAGCATTCATGGACTCCATTGTATTAGCACCATACTTTTGAACTGCACCCTTACTCATCACAAACTCACCAGGAGTTAGCATCGCAGGAACTGTATCAGTATTTCCAGAACCAGGAACTTGTCCACCTTTATTAAATTTCTGCGGTTCTTCCTGTTGATTTTCATCTTCTTTATTCTTCTTCTTATTATTCATATACAGTGCAGTACCACCCACAACAGCAGCAGTTCCTAATCCTATTGCTAATAAGGGATTCATCGTTGCTACTGCTGCTATCATCTTAGGAATAAAAGCTGCCACTGATGTAAGTAATCCTGAAACTAACCCACCAAATCCAGTTCCAAACAACAACACTGCTGCTGTTAAGGCAGGCCAATAATCTCCAACAAATTTAATTAAACTCTGTATCTTTCCTTGATTCTCAGGATTACCAAACCAATCCAAGAAATTCATTAAAAATTTTCCAAGAAATAAAGTCTTGATAAAATTAAAAATCTTTCCAAATAAACCCACCACAGGTGCAGCAATTTTCTCACCCAACTTTGCAAGAGGTTTTGGTTTTGCATTATTCTCTAATCCTTTTTCTTGTTTATCTGCATCTGCTTTTTCCTGATCAACACGTATATCCTCCATAATATCTTTATCATTATCTTGCTTTTGTATTAAAGTATCACGAATAGACTCAGTGGTAGCAGCAATTGCTTGAAGAGTTTCCAATAAAGGACTTGATATTTGCTTTTCTTCAGATTCTGATTCTGATTCTGGTTCTAAACTACGTAAATTCTCTCCCAGATCACTCTTCTGAGCTTTAAGTATGCTCTTTATTAAGGTAATCTTCTTTTCATTATCGGAAACCCTAGATTCAATTTTTTCTACTGACTCTTGACTACTATCTTTCTTTAAATCAGAACCACTAATTTTTTTCTTTTTAATCCTAAGTCTTTTTCTCTTAGGTTTTGGTTTTGTTGCTGTGCTAGTCGGTGGAGTTATTTCTGATACATCATCACTACCACCTATTTCTTCCTCTCCACGTATATCATCCAACACATTATCTAATTGTTCAGGTATCTCCTCATCTATCGACTCTCCTGCTTCATCTACTGCATCCTGTACATCATCTATTACATCTTCTACTTCCTGCTCTGCTTCCTGTTGTGCTCCCTTTGATGCTTCTAATTCAGCAAGTTTTTTTTCAAGTCCAAGAACTCTCATCAAAGTTTTCCTTTGCATCCCAAAGGACTTACTCAATGTCTTGTGTAACTGAGCAATTTGAATAGGAATATTTTTTTCAAGCCCCTCAACTCTACCCTCTAACTTAAAATGAGGATCGTGAGCACTCCTTAGAGATTGTATTAGATTTTTATTGGTGCTAGCCATTAGATCTCTGTTTTTGTTTTAGTTCTTCTTCCTCAAGATGTTGTTGGAGAAGAGCCACATAGATGTCTCGTTCCCAAGGCATCATATTTTCAATCTCTGTTAAGCTATATTTATGGTACTGCATTAAGGCAAAATTGAGTCTGAAATAACCTTCCAGATTCATATATGCCATGCTCAAGCGAAAAAAGACGCTAATCCCTCAAGCACTACTTCACTTTCAACCTTCGTCTTAGGATTCTTAACTTTAATAGTATGAGATAATTTAGGCATAGTCTCAAAGAACTTTTCAATATCCTTGAACTGAGATGAGTTCATAGATTCAAGAAACTCTTTCACTTCTTTCTTGGTACAATCTGCTGTTGCCCAAACTTCATCTTCATTATAAATTTTATCAATACAACTACCAATAAGATCAAAGGATTGTTCCATTTGATTTTCATCTTTAAAATCAAAATTATTTTTAATAAATTGATCGAGTGAAGGATACCTCATCTCCATCATCAAAGTATCATCTAATTTAAGTTGATTATTATGTTCCTCACTTTTCTGAACTTTAACTTCATCCAAATCAATAGTGATAGGGACTTCTGTTTTTTCATCATCAGGACAAATAACCTTCACTTCTAACTCTTCACCCACAGATTTGCCACGAATATTAAGGAACAAATATTCAATATCAAATGTAGGAAGTTGTTCTACCTTAATTCCTTTTGTAAGAACACAACTTTTAAGAACGGTTTTAATCGCCGTTGTGATCTGTTTAGTATCTTCTGTTTCTAATGCAAGAACTAAAAGTTTTTCTTCTTTGACAAGAAATGGTCTGTATTTAACAGTCTGTTCTGTCGAGGGTAACTCCAATTCATACGTTGGAGTTGCAATTTTTGGTAAAGGCATAATGTCCTAAGTACAATTCAGTATAGTTATTTAGCGAGTATTTATAAACCTCTGAGCAGTCTTCCTGCTATTCCTCCTGCTACATCTCCTGCAAAATCACTTCCTGTTGCATTATCTACGACAGAGTTAACTAAGTTAGCAGCCATTCCAGTAAATCCTCCTGCATTAAATTGAGATTGAGTGAAAGGATTAAATAAATTCCCAAGACCCTTAGATAATGATGGTGTCCACTCCCAATTTCCTTGATTAACCACATACCTAATATAAGTCATCGCAACATTGCATTTTAATATATCCGACCCATCATAAGAAACAGGCATTGAAGTTATGGATACTGGATAACTCTTCACAAAATTATATGTTAACCCAGTAGATTTTAAATCTTTTTCAAATTTTCTAACTTCCAATCCTTGTTGAGAAGTATATCCATCATTACCATCAGGATATCTCATCCTATAAAAATAATCACTTCTCTTCAAGTCCTCAGGAGCAGCCTGATCACCAACTCCATTACTAATATATTCAATCCATCTCTCAAAAAATTTAACAGGAGTATAATCAGTTGAATCTACATAGAAAGTAAAATTAGTTTCCTCCTCAAAGACTCTTCTGTATGCTCTTCTCTCAGTAACTCCATGAAAATCATTAGTTATATCGGTTGTCACCAACTGCGAACCTGGAAGATCCACTTCTGAGCATAATAAATTTAAATCTCTTTCTCTGATACCTAACCAACTAGAAAGTCCAGGAGGAATTCCGATCTTCACCTCAAAGAAAGAGGTTAATGATGGTTTAAGTAGAGTAGACTTGATTGTTGCTATTGAAGTCTTGGTTCCCATTTATAAATAATTTTTACCTTATATAATATATATGGCTGAAAGTAAGAAAAGTATTTACAAACCTAGATTTCCTAAGAAATATAAGGGTGATATATCTAATATCATATGCCGTAGTAGTTGGGAAAAAACTTTTTGTAATTGGTGTGACATGAATGAAAATATTATAGAGTGGGGAAGTGAAGAGTTTTGGATACCATACCGTGCTCCTGATGGTAAGACCCGTCGTTACTTTCCAGACTTTATTATCAAGGTGAAAGAAAACAATGGTAAAATTAAAACCTATGTAATCGAAGTTAAACCATTAAAGCAAACAAAACCCCCAAAACCAAGAAAAAAAGTGAGCAAATCATATATCTATGAATGCAAAACCTATGCTACTAATCAAGCAAAGTGGATCGCAGCAGATGAATGGTGTAAAGATAAAAGAGTAGAATTCAAAATCATTACAGAAAGAGAACTAGGTATAAACCAATGGTAGATGAAAATTTTGGATTCAATGCTGCAAAAGAAGCAGAAGATAACCGTGTCAAACAATTTCTTAGTGACATTAACAATAGAACCAATGATCCAGAAGAAATGATGTTAGAAATTATGGAAGCTCTTAATGATACGGTGGAACCTATACCTGAGGTAGGAAAGTTCTATACCTTTGTATATAATGCCAAGACTCCTGACATAACATACGATCAACACCCTCTGATTGCTTGTACAGACCTACAATCGTGGGGATTCCGTGGTCTTAACTTTCATTGGCAGAAATATAGGAATTATACATGGGAAGAACTCGCAGGACAACTGTATGTGGTGCAATATAATGAACTCGATGACCTACTCGCTATACCTTATGCAAAATTCCTCCTAAATAACTAAAAATAATATTCTAATGACAGCTAAGGAAGGTTATTTTGGTAGCGATGCAAAAGAAAATAGATTTCTAGCCATACCATCAGGTAAAGGCAAGAATGAGAAATACTTCATGCAAGTAAAACAAGATGAACCAAATGCAGGAAGAATGGAAGTATGGAATGAAGAGTTTGGTCAGGACAGGGCAGTAGGATATCTTGATCCTGGTTCAAATGAGTTCGTTCCTGATAAAACTTTTACAAAAGGTGCTAGGGGATTTGAAAAAGATTTTTTTAACACAGACGAAGGAAAAAAATTAATCAGAGAACAATCTAAGAACACAGTAGTAAAAGAAAAAATATCAGAGGGAAAAGATATTACAGAGGCAAGAAAAGAAGCAGATGAATTAGGAAAAAGTAATCAAGAAATAGTTGAGGATAAAACTGCCAATGTAATGTCTGCTGAGTCTAAGAAAGCAACAAAGGCAAAAGATGGAACACGAAAAGACTTTGGTGACTTTGTTTACCCAATTACTCTAAGAAAAACTGATCAAGATGTAATTAAATTTACAGTATTAGAATATAAACCCAAACCATTTAAAGCAAAGGAAGGAAGTCTTGGTTTCTTTCAAGATAGAGGTTCTCTAAACGATAGAATATCCAGAGGATCCGTAGTCCTTCCTGTTCCTGGTCAAGTTACTGATACTAATGCGTGTGAGTGGGGTGAAGATAGTATGACTGCTATTGATGCTGCCATTGCCAATATAGGAATGGAATTTCTTACAGGTGGTGATCTAACTGGTGCTATTAAGAACACAGCAAGTGGAATATCAAAGAATAAAGAAGATGTAAAGAAAGCACTAAGTAGTTCAATTATTAATGCAGCAACAGGAGGTAAAGGAAAATCTATTCTTACGAGGACAACTGGAAATATAATGAATCCTAATATGGAGTTATTATTTAAAAAACCTACTCTGAGACCATTCAACTTTGTATTTAAATTAGCTCCTCGTAGTCAAGACGAGGGAAAAGAAGTAGTACAAATTATTAGATTGTTCAAACAAGCAATGGCTCCAATCCAGAGTGCTTCATTCCTATTTCTTAAAAGTCCATTTACTTTTCGTTTACAATATCTTCATAGAGGAAAGTCCCATCCTTATTTAAATCTATTTAAGGAATGTGCTCTCCGAAATTTAACAATTAACTATGCTCCTGAGGGACAATATGCAACCTATGGAGATGGAGTTCCCACCGCTTATGAAATGTCCATGCAATTTATGGAAATTGAACCAGTCTACAACGATGATTATGATAATAATGATTCATTCAGTTCTGCTGGTGGATCACAAGTACCAGCAGTAATAGGTTTCTAAAATGTCAAATTATTTCAGACAAGTTCCAGATTTCGATTACGTCAGTAGACTTCCTGATGCTAAAATATCAGACTACCTTACTGTTAAGAATATTTTTAAGAAAGGAAAGTTAGCATCTGACATATTCAATGATCTCACCATCTTCACCAAGTATGAAATTGATGGTGATGATAGACCTGATAATGTTGCTAATAAATTTTATGAGGATCCCGATTTAGATTGGGTAGTTCTTTTATCTAATAATATTATTAATGTTCAGAGTGAATGGCCTCTACCTCAAAGAGATTTTGATAGGTATGTCCTAGAAAAATATGGAACTTATGAAAAATTAAATGCAGTCCATCATTATGAAACGAAGGAATGCAAAAACTCAGTAGATGCAGTAGTAGTACCAGAAGGTTTGCAAGTAGACTCTGATTACTCTGTTACATATTATGATTGGTATCTTGGTGGAGAGATAACTAAATCCTCTTCTGACATAGTTGTAGAAGTAACTAACTATGAGTACGAATCTAAATTAGAAGACGCAAAAAGAAGTATATTCTTACTTAAACCAAAGTATCTCACTATTGTTAAAGATGACATGGATAATATGATGAAATATAAAAAAGGTTCCACCCAGTATGTGGATGGAACCCTTAAAGTTGCCGAAAATATTAGACTATATCAGTAGTTACTCCTCAGCTAGTTTCTGAAAATAACTTAGTGCATCATCTTCATCAGAACTAGAAGAAGAGACAGCAGCAGTTACTGTTTTTTCTGCTCTACGACTAGCAAAGTCTGGTTTAGATGATGGATAATCAGCAGAAACTTGTCCACGATTATTATCCTCATCAAAGACCTCTT
>VTLG01014307.1_pt1 | contig 11919 bp, 6 predicted proteins | sample 4694571 | NCBI WGS metagenome assembly VTLG01 (sample SAMN12604809, study PRJNA352737) | marine metagenome | biome: ENVO:00000447; feature: ENVO:00000209|ENVO:00000569|ENVO:01000036; material: ENVO:00002151; isolation source: viral sequences binned using virsorter ... | reverse complement strand
AGATTTGTTGTACTTCCTCCAGCGGAATATTACAAATTACCTGAATCAGCTACTCGTACTATCGATACTGATTTCAACCCAGGTGGTAATGGTTCATTTGCTTCAGGTCGTGTTCAGCAGATTGCAGGTATGCCTGTAATTATGAGCAACAACATTTCACAGGAGAACAAACCTCCAGGTGGATCTGATGCTAATGAATTAGGTGGATCTAACAACACCTATGCTGGTGACGATAGTAAGACTATTGGTTTAGTCTTCCACCGATCAGCAGTTGGTACAGTAAAACTCATGGACATGACTACTGAAATCAGTGGAAGTGACTATGGAATTATGTATCAAGGTACGTTGATGGTTGCGAAATATGCTCTTGGTCATGGAATCCTAAGACCAGAAGCAGCAGCTACAATTAAGTTGTCTGCATCTTAAGTACATACGGGGAGTATCAATCAGGAAAGAGATTGGTACTTCCCTATTTTTTTAGGCACAAAGAATGGCTACAGCAACTACAGAGTTAGAAGCAGTCAATGTAATGTTGGCAGCTATTGGTGAGGCTCCTATTAATAGTCTTACTGGTACATTGCCTGTTGACGCTCGTATAGCTCAAACAACTTTGAATGAGATTAATAAAGATGTTCAATCAGAAGGATGGCATTTTAATACAGAAATAGATGTTGTCTTAACTAGAGATTCTTCTGACCATGTTGCATTAGCTACTAACGTTTTAAGAGTTGACACTAATATTTATCAGCATCCTTCTATTGATGTTGTACAAATTGGTTCAAAGCTTTATGACAGACAAAACCATAAGTATGAATTTGATGAAGATCTTACTTGTGTAGTTGTTTACTTCAGAACTTTTGATGAGATACCTGAACCAGCTAGACGATATGTAATGATCAAAGCTGCAAGAATCTTTGTTGATCGTTTAGTAGGAGATGAAGGATTAAGAAGCTATACCCAACAAGATGAAATAAGAGCAAGAGCAATCTTAATGGAGACAGATTTCTCTAATGCAGATCACAATATCTTGAGAGGAGATCCATCTTTAACTAATGTCTTTAATACATACTTACCTGCTAACGGTTTAATTCGTTAATTATGGGTGTTATCTCCAGAGCTATTCCTACTCTTTTAAGAGGAGTATCACAAACAGCTGACTCAACAAAACAATCTGATCATGCTGATATACAAGACAATGCTACAAGTAGTCCTACCCAAGGATTAAAAAAAAGATCTGGTGTTCAGTATCTAGCTAATTTACAGTCTTCTACGATAGGTAACGTCCATATACAAACGATTAATAGAGATACAAATGAAAGATATGTAGCTGTATTTGGTGATGAAAGTATTAATATTTATGGATTAGATGGAACACCATATACAACTGCTAACAATAAAATTAGTATTCCTGATGGATTGACATACTTAGATTCATCTAACCCAAGAGCAGATTTTAGAACAGTTACTATTGCTGATTATACATTTGTTGTTAATACAACTAAAACAGTAGCAATGTCTACTGCTACAAGTTCAGGTACAAATGTAGAAGCAATAATTTTTGTTAATCAAGTTACTGATAAAACTGAATATATTGCGACTGTTGATAATACCGTTGCTATACATAATAGTGATAATGATGACCCTTTAAGTACAACAGTTGTTGCTACCAAATTAAAAAATAAATTATTAGGAGCTAGTGGGGAAAGTCCTAGTAGTGGTAGTGCATTAACAGGTTTTACTATTGAACAGAATGGACCTGTTTTACATATAAAGAAAAATGATGGTTCTAATTTTGGTATTGAGGTTCAAGATACCCAAGGCAATACACAACTTACATTAGTAAAAAATAGTATTCAAAGATTTACTGATCTTCCGATAGTTGCACCTAATAATTTTACAGTAGAAGTCATAGGAGATAATGCTACTAATTTTGATAATTACTACGTCAAATTTAAAACTAATAACGGTGGTACTTTTGAAGAAGGTCAATGGGAAGAGACTTTAAAGGCTGGTATTACTTATAAGTTTGACGATACAACAATGCCTCATGTCTTGATAAGAAAGGCAGATGGTGATTTTATTTTTGCTAAGGCTGATGGTGGTACTTATACAGTCAGTGGTACAACTTATACCTTGCCTAAATGGGGAGAAAGAACTGTTGGTGATTTAGATAGTGCTCCTAATCCATCTTTTGTAGGATCAACAATAAATAACGTTTTATTCTTTAGGAATAGATTAGGCTTCTTAGCTGATGATGATGTAATACTTTCTAGAGTTTCAGAGTTCTTTAATTTCTTTCCTGAAACTGCTACTGCTGTTATAGATAGTGACCCTATAGATGTATCTGCATCACATACAAAGGTATCAATATTAAGACATGCAGTAACAATGGGAGAGCAATTAATCTTGTTCTCAGACCAAACACAATTTGTATTAAGTGCTTCTGATGATGCGTTAACACCTAAGACAGCAAACATACTTGTAGCTACAGAGTTTGAAAATAGTAGTGCTGCTGCTCCTGTAGGTGCTGGTAGTAGTATTTATTATTTAACCAAGAAAGGTTCTTTTGCTGGTATTAGAGAATATATAACACAAGCAGATGTAGCTATTAAAGATGCTAGTGATATTACTATTCATATTCCTAGATACATTCCATCTAATATTTTTAAATTAGCAGTTTCTACAAATGAAGATGTTCTAGTGTTACTAGGCACAGACAACCCTAATAAGTTATATATTAATAGATGGTTATATGGAGAATCTTTTAAGAAGGTACTTAATTCTTGGTCTACTTTTACTTTAAATCCAGCTAAGTCAATAAGAAATATAGACTTTATTGGTACTGATTTATATATGGTAATTGAAGAAGCAAATAATACTACGTTAGAAAAATTACCATTTGAACCAGACTATAAAGAAGCTAATACTGAATTTGAATATCACTTAGACCATAAAGCTACAGAAGCTCATTCTAATGTTTCTGTTACTTTTAATTCTGGTACTTCTACTTTTACTCTTCCTTATCGTTTAAGAGGAGCAATGAAAATAGTAGGAAGATATTTAGCTAATGGAGAAACAAGTACTTATGTGGATTCACAAGGTAATACAAAGACTTTAAAACCTGGACAAGTTATACAAACAACTAACGCTACTGATGGTTCTACTACAACTGTTACTGCTACAGGAGATTATAGAAATAGTAAATTCATTGTTGGTGAACCTTATGAAATGCAATATAGGTTCTCTAAACAACGCATCACAGAAGATCCAGGTAAAGGTGAAATCATAGGAGGAAGACTACAACTACATCATTTCTATTTAAAGTATGAGTCTTCTGGATTCTTTAGGGTAGAAGTCACACCAGAGAATAGAGATACCAGTGTTCATAAATTTACTGGACGTTTATTAGGTTCATCTTCTAGTGCTATTGGTGCAGTTAATTTAGAGACAGGTACATTTAGATTTCCAATAATGAGTAGAGCAGACAGAGTAGATATAGATGTAAAGAATGACACTTACCTGCCTACTAAATTGTCTAGTGCAGAGTTTGAGGCTATGTTCCACATGAGGTCTAGAAGAATTTAATGGGGTATTTAAGGAAAGCAAATCTATCTGATTTAAATTATGTATGTAATCACTTAAGAATTTTAGACAAGATTGAAGCTTGGTATCAAACAGGTCAACAACCAGAAGAAGCAGTCAAGCTTACATATTTAGCAGCAGATAGAAACTTAGCTATTGCTGGAGATAATGATCAACCAATGGGTTTATGTGGTGTATTAAAAGATGGAATTATATGGATGGTTGCTACTGACGAATTAATGAGTAAGAGAAGTTATAGGATTCAATTAATAAGAGAAGGAAGAAAGTGGGTAGATAGCTTATTAAAAACTTATGAGGTCTTATATAATTATGTGTATGCGGAGAATACTTCTGCTATTAAATGGTTAAAGGCTTTAGGGTTTACATTTATTAATTTGCACCCTGAATACGGCCACTTGAATAAACCATTTTATGAGTTCGTGAGGATTGTCTAAATGTGTGTTGTATCAGGACCGTTAGCACTGGGATTGGGCAAACTTGCACCTTTGTTTTATGCACAGCTAGGTTTGACTGCTGTGACATCAGTCATGCAGATGCAGCAAGCCAATAGAATGGCACAGTACCAAGGACAAGCAGCAGTAAGAGCAGCTGAATCAGCTAATAAAGCTTTTGCTATACAGCAAGAAGGTTTAGCTTCCAGACTCAGAGAAGAGAGACAGAAGTCAGCACAAGAAAAACAGGAAGTTGGGAAGCAAAGATTACAAGCAGAAGGAGCAATAAGAGCTAGTGAAAGAACAGGTTTGACTATTGATTTATTACTAGCTGATGCAGATAGACAAGCAGCTAATTGGCAAGATGCTTTAACTCAAACAATGCAGTCAGCCACACAACAATATGGAAGAGATGTCAAAGGACTAGAAGCACAAAGAGATAGTAGAACTAATCAAGCAATAGATACTAGAAATCAAGCAATGGCTAATCAAAGAAGTTTATTAGATGTCATTGCACAAACAGCCAGTACTGGTCTTTCCAGCTATAGCAACCTTTACAAAAAAGCAGGCTAATGACTTCTAGTTTCACACCACAAGCAAGACCAGTAGATACTTTTGTAGCTCCTAGTACGGTTGCTCCTACAACTGCATTAGATCAATTAACAAGAGCATTGCAGACAGTTAATCCAGGTATTAATGATTTTATCAACGTTAAATTTGATGAGGCTATTGAAGATGCACAAGCGATAGGTGAAGACATAGCAAGAGAAGAAGAAGAAGAAAAAGGTTTAAAAAAAGTTAGTCAGATAATAAAAAAGAAAGATGGTGAGGAAGCTGCTAAACAATTAATTGGTGGAAGTATTTTTTCTCAAAGAGCGTATGAAAGAACTAAAGCAAAATTAACAGGTCAAAGTTTTGGTAGAGAGATGAGCAGTCTTTACTCATCTAAAACTTTTACTGTCATAGAAAATGGCAACGAAGTTACAAAACCTATTCATCATTTTGATGCAAGTTCACCACAGTATCAAAGTTTTTTAAAAGAAGCTTTTGCTCTTAAGTCAGAAGCATTAGAAGGAATAAGCCCTAAATATATCAATCAATTTTTTCAACCTTATCAAGATAAAGCAATAGAGGTAGTTACAGCAGAACATATAAAAAACCACAATCTATTTAAAATAGATAGAAGAAAAGGACAATTATCAGAAACATTATTAACTAACTTTCAAGAGTATGAAGAGGGGAATGAAGATCAAGCAGTTCTAAACATTCAAGAATTTATAGAAGACACTGTAAATTTAGGTTTAAGTGATGCTGTTAAACCTAATGACATATTAAAAATAGCAAAGAATCAAGCTTCAAGAATATTTGAAATTAACGAACAATCAGGTGGTAATGGATATAACGCAGCCATGAGATATTTAGAGATGATAGGAAAACTTAAACATGGACCAAAAGAAAAACAAAAAGATGGAACATATAAACAACGTTTATTAGCAGATTCTTTTGGAGAAGATATTCTTAAATTTAAAGTAGAACTAGGAGATACAGAAGATAAATTAGTAGCAAGAGAAGTTGCAAAAAAACAAGCTGCTGAGGAAGCTGACATTATAAAAAGGATTACAGAAAACCCTAATAACTATTCTGTTGCAGAAGAAATACTGAAAGAAATGCCGTGGAGAAGAGAGTTTTTATTTAAGCAAATTGAAATTTATTCTGGTGACAGAGATGAATTATTTAATGACTTTAATTACAAAGTTGGAATTGGTTATTACGGTAATGATCGCATAAGAATGTTTAATGATCTAGATGATATAAAAGATCAAATAGGTGAAACTTTTACAGATGAAGATGACACAAGATATAAAGAATCAGCAAGAATAGCAAGAGATAGTGTTTCTAAAAGAAATATTGGAAACTTTGATCAAAGAATCCAACGTATGCACCGTGATGCAAGAATATTGTTAGGAGGCAAAGGAGAAGAAGCTTGGGAATTTACCCCTGACACAAACGTTTCTGATTTGCTTGATGCCAAAACAAGAACTAATAGACGCATTATTGATGAAATCGATAACGTTCCTGAATTAACACCAGAACAAAGAGAGGCTAAATTTAGAGAAATACAAGCAGACTATCGTCAAGACATAGAAGCAATTAAAAATGAGACATATAAACAAACAGATACTTTTCAAACTCAAGAACAAAAAGAGGCAAAGGCTGAAGAGATAGAAAGACAAGCTGGAATACAAAAGCTTGTAGATGACTATGGATTCGGAGTAGAAGACGCTACAAAAATCTATGATGAAGAATTAAACCCACAAGAATTTACAGATTCACAAGAAAAAAGTCCACCTAGACCTGAATTAAATAGAGATGAAATAACTTCTGAAGATAGCAAACCTATCAAAGAAGAAGAAGAAGAATCTTCTGATAAAGAAAAAGGTTTTTTTGAAATGCTCTTTAATCAGTCATCTAATTTAAAAGAAAAAGATAAGGAAACACTTGTTAGTCAATTAAATAATGTAAAAGAAAATTTAGATGAATCAGCAACAGGTGTTATTGATTCAGTTTTAAATCTTTTGATGGGATCAGCAGCAGCTGAACAATTAACAAATAGAAGTGTTTTAGAAGAGATAGATGTTACTAAACCTTTTACCTTTAATTCTTTGGAAAGACTTGCACAAGAAGTAGGTTTCTCACCAGAAGACGCTAGGATTGCTGCTGCTATAGCATTAGCTGAATCTAGTGGTAGAGCAGGAATTGATACAGTTCAGTCAGGATTAGACCCTGAAAAGAAGAATGAGTTTTCATTAGGTCTATGGCAGATTGATATGCAAGATAGTCCTGGTTATATGCTAGGAACAGATCGAAGACAAAAATTTGGAATAGAATCAAATGAAGAACTTTATAACCCTCTTACAAATGCTAAGGCTGCCAAAATGATTTTTGATACCTTTGGTTTTAAACCTTGGGCAACTTACACCAGCGGAAAATACAAAGACTTTTTACCACAAACTAATTAGTTATGACTGATTCAAATTTAATGATTAAGAAGGAAGAGAACACTGTTTCTGATAATCCACCAACACCTGTTTTAAGAAGAGATGAACTAATGACAGGGGAAAATAATTTAGATCCAATCAATAACTTCTATTTGAATGATGAGGAAGAGAAATATATTAAAGAACCAAGTATTACGGAACAAGCATTTAAACAAGTAGGTGGTTTAGGTCTTGAGATAGGTACTGGAATAACAACAGATTATTTAACAGCACCATTACTTGTAGCTCCTGTCCCTGGTTCTAGAGTGGCTTATGGAGTTATTAATTTTGTTTCTGGATATACTTCAAACTTAGCTGCACAAAAGATTAGAGGAGAAAAAAATATCAGCCAAGGAGAAGGAATAATGGCTGGATTTACCCAGATGATTCCATTTGGATCTACGGGTAAAGGTGTTAAAGGTTTAGCTGGTGCAGGTCTTCAAGGTGCTGCTACAGCAACAACAGAAACTACAGGTAGAACACTTATTGATGAACAAAAGTTACCAACAGCAGAGGAACTTGGTACTTCAGCAACATTGGGAACTGTCCTTGGTACTGGCTTTAAAGGATCAATAGATTTCCTTGGATCACTTTCTAAAAAATTCCAAGGTAAATCAGCAGCAGAAATAGATAGTCTTATAACAAATGAAGATAAATCAAGGTTAGAAGAACTATTAAAAAATGCTGATAGTGACGAAGCAAAAAAAATTGCTAGAGGAATAAGAGAAGGTGATATTGGATATACAGATGAAGATGGATTAATTGACCAAATAGTTGATGGAGCTACTTATGAGCAACTAATTAATACAAAGCTTCAACCATTTCAAGATTTAGAAACAGGAGGTATTGGTAAAAAAAGAAGAGGTGCTGAATACCTTAAAAAAAGAATACTTAAACAGTTTCCAGTTAAAGGTGCTGATCCTATTGATGCAGAAGATACAGTTAAATTTATAGATAAGTTTGCAAATCGTTTAGATGATGTATCTATATCAGTAACAAATAAGATAGGTCCACAAGGGCGTTATAACTTTGCTACAAACTTAATTCAAATAAGGCAAAAAACTATAGATGAAGGTCAACTGACTGACACTATGATCCATGAGTTATGGCATAGTCTTTCAAGATATTTACCTAAAAAAGATTTAGCAAAATTAACTAAAGATTTTCAAGTTGAAAAACTTGACTACCTTACTAATTTAAACAAGAAAATTAAAGATAAAAATTTATCTAAAAAAGAACTTGTAAGATACACAAATGAACTTAACGAGTTTAGAAAAGGCACAAGATACACAGCAGATAACTATAGATTTAAAGATATAGATGAATTTTTTGCAGAAAACTTAAAAGATATATCCCTTGAAAGACTAGATGACGACTTGGATCTTGCTCCTTCTGGTACGTGGAAAAGAATTACACAAGAAGTTTCTTTGTTTGTTAGAGATTTATTTGTCAGCCTTAAAGCTAAATTAGGTGGTCCACAATCTCAAAGAATATATAACGACTTTCTTAAAAATAAGAATTTAGTTAAGCAAAGAAAAGGACCATTAGAATCACCAGTTGATTTTGATGAATACCTTGAAGAAGGTATTGAAGACATGGCAGGACAAATAAGACAAGCAAAAGCTGAATTTGAAACACAACAAAAAGGTAATGATTTTGAAGGATCGACTAAAGACTTGCCAGATTTACCAGGTAAAAAGAAAAAGAAAGGCCCATTAGAAGGTACAGATACAACTCCTCATCAAGTCAATCCAGAGCAAGTTAGTAATACAAGTGGTCAATTTAATTTTATTGTTAACAGAATTAAACAGTTAAAAGATTCAGGGGCTTTCTCTTCAGTAAAAACAACAGAAGACACTATTGATGGTGGAATAAGGATGTTGTCTAATACAAATAAACTTAAAAGTCATGCACAAATGTATGCAAAGATATATGGCTTAGTTCCTACTGATGAACTTAATTATGCTTTAGCAGAAGCAGTAACTTTATCTACTCAAAAAACAGCAGATATAAATCAAAAACTAATTGATGCTATTAATGTTTCAAAAGATCCAGTTCTAATAGAGCAAAATATTAATGAAATAATTGAATCTATTGGTGAAATAGATGAATGGTTACGTTTAGGTATTCCTTTAAGAACTGAACAGGGGCGTGGTCTTAGGTCAATGCAAATACCAACACAAGGTGTTAGCCCAGAAGAATTTGCAAAGATGACTCCAGCTGAAAAATATAAACTTAATCGTACTGGTCAAACTAATATTACTATTAAAGATTCAGAACAAAGTTTAAAATTAGAAGAGTTAAAAGACAATCTTTTAAAAGCTTTTGAAGAAGGCAAACAAACAGGTGACTATACTAAATTAAATAAACTTACTAATACAATTAAGCGAACAAACGGAAATGTAGAAAAGTTATCTGCTTTATATGAAACAAAACTATTACATAAAACCTTATCTATGTTTAACAAGGGTAATAGAATTTTTAATGAAATAGGAATTAACGCTTTACTTTCTGCTCCTACTACAAACGAAATAAACTTTATCTCAGGTGTTCTTGAAACTTATATGTCTTCTTATGAATTAATAAGAGGAGCAGGTAGCAGAACAGAATTAGATGCAGCTATTAGACATTTATTTGCATTACATTCTAATGCTAGTTTTGCTCGTAAAGCTTTTAAAGAGTCATTTAAAACTTCAGATAACTGGATTAATAGAGGTGCTGTAAAAGCTGATTATCAAGAAAAATTTGTTATATCTTCTGAAGGAAAAGATATTATGTCAAGAGTTTATGACGGAAGTGGAAAAGTTATAAGATTTCCTAGTCAGCTAATGACTTCTGTTGATGCTTTGGTTCAAGCTCCTAACTTAATAGCCTCAGTTCATTATCAAGGTCATATGGAAGGAACAAAACTAGGACTTAAAGGAAAAGAATTAGACAACTATATTAAAGGTCATTTAGATGCAATTATTGAGTATTACGCTTCTAATAGTGGTAAAGGAATAAAGGATAAAGTTACAGCAAGAATTTTAAAAAGATCTCAGGAATTTGCAAAGAGAAGTACTTTTACAGAAAATATTCGAGATGATGGATATTTTCATTTTGGAAAAGCAGCAAAAGCAGTTAATAGTGCAGCTGGTCAAATACCAATGGTAAGGACATTGCTTTCATTTGTTAGAGCACCTACCAACATTATTAAAAGACAACTAAGAAGAACACCAGTTATAAATCAAGCATTAAAAGAACTTAAAGTTGATTTAGAAAGTACTGATCCAATTGTTAGAAATCAAGCTAGAGGTCAATTAAAAGTATCTCAAGATTTAGGAATAACAGTTGCATCATTAGTAGGAGCAGGAGTTTTAATGCAGCAAGATCCTAATTTTGTTCCTCCTGTAATTCTTACTGGTGGTGGCCCTGACTGGAAAGAGGAAGAAGGAAGAGCAGTTTGGAAAAACATGCTTAAAAATGGTTGGCAACCATACAGTGCTGGTTATTTACAAAAGAATGAAGCTGGACAACCTTTAATTGGAGAAGACGGAAAGCCAGTATATAAATATTATTCTTACGAAAGATTAGATCCTTTATCTACTTGGATTGGTTTAATGACTGATTTTGTTGTAGTTAGTGGAGTCCTTACAGATGACGAATACGATGAATTTACTACTGGATGGACAGGAGCTTTTACTCGCAACCTTTTTGATAGGTCTTATTTACAGCAAATTGACGATGCTATGAAAGCTCTTACTGATGAAAGAGGAGGAGAATCAAGAGAAAATTTCTGGTCTAGACAACTTGCTTCTAGAGTTCCTTATGGGAACTTTGCTAGATATGCAAAAAGACTTCCAGGTGATTTATTAGATATGGCTGGTGTTTCAAAAGAAGATTCAGAAAGATTTCGTCAAAAACGAGACACAAAAGTTAGAGCAGGTGATGTTTGGAATGAAAAGAAAAATGAAGAAGATGATGCAGCAAGAGCATTAAGAAAACTTTTAAACCAATACACAGAAACTGTTGCTGGATATGGTGGCAACCTTCCTTACCAAAGAGAACATATAACTAATGAACCTGTTTTATATCCTGATAAACCAGGTCCAGATTTACTTAGTTTTGTAAAAAGAAGTCAAAGTAAAAATCATCCTATCTTTACTGCATTAGCAACTATAGGAAAAGAACTTAGAGAACCTTCAGATGTTATTACTGGAAGTGCAACTAGTAATCAAGTAGAACCATTTAGATTAACAACAACAGAATATGCAGAGCTAAGAAAGACTATTAATACAATTAAAGCTCCAGATAATCATCCTTTATATCCAGGTCAAAATATTAATGACGCTATGAAAACATATCTCAAAAGCCCACACTACAAAGCAAACATAGAACTAGTTAAAAAGAACGGAGCATTAAATGAAGTGACAGGAGTAGACGAAATTTATACTAAATTACAAGCAATTAATAATGAATTTATTGGAGCAGGAGAAAATGATTGGATAAAAAGACAAGGAAGCAAAAGACAACAAGATCAAATAAACAAGAAACGTGATATACAATCAAAATATGTAGAAGAGATCAAGGCTCTATCTAACTAATCATGGCAACTAACACTTCCTCTTCCTTTACTAGTCACACTGGTAATAATACAGCTGGTCCTTTTTCTATATCCTTTAGCTACCTTGCTGAAGCTGAAATAGATGTAACAGTTGATGGTGTATTAAAAACTTTAACTACCCATTACACATTTCCATCAGCTACTACCATTTCCTTTACTTCAGGGAATCATCCAGCTAACGGTGCAGCAATAAAATTCCAACGTGATACAGATATATCTAGTAAAAAGATAGATTTCCAAGATG
>VTLG01011941.1_pt1 | contig 11920 bp, 15 predicted proteins | sample 4694571 | NCBI WGS metagenome assembly VTLG01 (sample SAMN12604809, study PRJNA352737) | marine metagenome | biome: ENVO:00000447; feature: ENVO:00000209|ENVO:00000569|ENVO:01000036; material: ENVO:00002151; isolation source: viral sequences binned using virsorter ... | reverse complement strand
TTGGTCTCTACCAGATATCTTTCTACCTGTCTTGGTTTCTTCTGGTGTTGTTGGTGTATCATAGGCATTGTAAACTGGATTGAAAACACCACCCTCACTTGTATTTATGGCACCTGTCTGACCGTCTTCTCCTTTCTTTTTATCTTGTTTAACTTCATGTGGTTCTATCTTTTGTTTCTTACCTGTCTCTTTTACTTCGTTAGCGTGATGTTCTTTTGCATCTGCTCTTGGTAGTTGACCTACTTCTTCTAATGATATGTGTGGTCTTTCTTCATAACCTGTATCTGCTGAAACATCTAATGGCGTATCGGTACTTACTCCTGCTCTGTTACCACCAACAGATCCATATACTCCATGTTCTACATCTGACTTTAATTCTAATATTGATTTTAATGAATCATCTATACTTTTCTTTGGGTGTCTTCCCCTTGTTGGATTCTTATCTGTTCTATGTTCTGCTTCTACAGGTGGTGCATCTAAAGCTTCAGCTTGATTAGACCTCCAATCAGCCATCTCATCAGGACTATCTGGATCAGTTTTACCTATAGTATTCTGTTGTGTTTGTGCATATCCTGTCTGTGCATGATTTGCATCTTCTACTTCTAAATTATCTTTATCATGATTTTGCTCCATGCCTGTTGCCTTTTCGCTTAAAACAGTCTTTAATTCTCTTGGCAAGTCATCCCAATTCTTCTGAACAAATCTAGGACTATATGCACGAACCTTTTGAAGCATATCAACTCTCTCTTCATCTGACATATCATCCCAAGTCTTATTTACTAGTATATCCTTAACAAAAAATGTCTCATTTATAGGAATATCATGAACATTTCCATCCTCTTTGAATACTGAAACATAAGTTCCACCCATTTTTACAACAATTCCTCTATTTTCCACACCATTCACATAGAAATGAATATCATCTCCCACCTTTGTGTGCTGTATCTTATTTAGGGTCATCTTCTTACCATTTCTAGCAGGCAATCCTATATAAGTTTCGCCTTTTTCATCCTTACCCTGTCTTCCATGTCTTATTGGTGTCTCTTTATCACTTTCATGTTGATTTGCCATGTCTAAATTACCATAGCCTGCACCGTCTTTCTTAAAAGGCTTAAGTTTCATAGTGCTCCTTCTCTTAATTTACCCTGTCCTTGTCCTTTCTCTGGTATTCTTTTACCATCTTTATCAAATCTACCCTTAGGTTTAAGTTCAGGTCTCTCTTCCCAACTACCAATACCTATTTTTGATTTATCTCCCCATTCCTGTTTTCTATCTATTCTAGTTTGTTTCTTTTCTAACCACGATTTCCATGTCTCTGCATTTTCTTGTGTTATATTCATAGCTTCTGAGCCATCTGAATATCTAGCATCATTGGCTAAAGCACTATGAGGTGAAGAATTTCTTCCTGTACCTACAACTCTTGATGGTGTAACATCTACTGGCTTACCAGTTTTTTTATCAGTTTCCACATCAAATGATGTACTTCCCCATAGTGTACCTACTCTACCAGCATTTTCATGAGTTTCTAAAGATTCATCTTCTAAATTTCCTTCCAATTTTGGGTTGGCTAATTCCTCATATAACCCCTCTTTTTTTCCTCTCTCTGTTCCTCTATCTCTTCCTTTGTGACCAGAGAATCTTTCATCATTTTCTTTTTCTTCTTTATCCCAGTCGTCTCTTTTTTGTAACCATTTTTCCCATGCTTTCTCCTTTGGTTTCTTCTTCCTTTTTAGTTCTGCAAGAATTTTATCTGTTTGATCAGGTATTTGTGGCTGATTATTAATTACTCCTTTCTCTATTTCATCTCCCTCTTCATCTGTAAGATATTCTTTTTCTTTCTTAGGTTTATTTTGTTCATACCATCTCGCTAAAGCTTGAGCCTTGCCAAATCCTTTCTTTGATTCATCAGGTAAAATATCCTCCCACTCTTGACGTAGGGCTTCCCATGAGTTAGATAATAATGGTTCTTTCTTTTTCTTTTTCTTAGGTGCCTGTTGCTGTGAAAATCCACCCTCTTTTACTTCATCACTATAACCTTTATTTGCTTCTGCTGTTTCAGTAGAAATTTCTTTCTGTTTTGGCATTTCTTCTGGATATGCAACTATACTATCTTTTACTCCTCGTTCTTGTGGAAAACCAGACCCTGTAGCGTGTCTATATAATGCATCACGTTCATCTATATCTGATTGTAACATATCTCCAACTCTTATAATTTTTCCCTTACTATCTCTTTGGGTACCAACCTTCTCTTTAGGTACTGGGAATGGTAATTTTTCTACCTCTTCTAGTTTACCATGTGTTAGTTTATCTAGTGGTTTTTCCTCACTTTCAGCCTTTTCTCCTTTCTTACTTTCTATATGAACTTTTGGATGTTGATATCTCTCTATTTCCTTTTCTCCAGCTTCCTCTGGTAATACAAATATAATTGGTACTTCTACTTTTTTTCCACCTATTGTAACTGTTTTAACAGGCTCTCCTTTATCATCAGCTTTTCCCATAAGAATACTATAAATAGATGATATATAAGTTAATCGCCAAATAAGGCTTTCTTTAAATTCTTACCCAATTCAACAACATAGGCACCATCCCCACCTGATACAGCCTTACAAACTAATGCTAAGCTATCTGGGTAGTCGTCATGTTCATCTGATTTAATCTTCATTATGCCTGTTTCCGTATATTCTCTTCTGATATATGATAATTGGTATATTAATTTGTTAATGTCCTTGATTTTTATTCTATGATTTTCAAATAATAAACGCAATGTTTTATACATAACTGCCTTTTCCTGCATGGTAAACACCACACCTCTGATTGGTAGGCTCTGTTCTTTTACCAAGTCTACAAGACCACCACCCAAACCTGTTTCATCTACATATACTGTCTCAATGCGATAGTCTCTTACTATATCTCCTACCCTTCCAGCGATATCAACTATATTTGATTGTGCTTCTGATTCTGTATGTTCCACATAAACAGTGTCATTTTCATCAACTGCTATTACAGTGTATACAGTTTCATCTCTTCCTGTTCTTGCAACATCAACTCCAAGATAATATCTAGCCTTGCCACTAGGCTTGGCATCGGATATAGATTCTGTAAGAAGTGTATTAGGAATAAGAGCATCACCAACATCTAGGAATTCTCCCTCTACCTCCTGAACATATTCATCCTTTGTTAGTTTCTTCATCTCCTCTAGGAATGTAGGATCTTCTTGTACCAATGGGTTTTGTGTGGACTTTACATGAAACTCTAGATACATACCCTCTGGGTTTGCTGGTTTGGAATTAACACAGGCTTCATAGAAATATCCTGATTTACTGAATGGTGTTGATGTCAACCACACTCTAGCATGAGTAGCCATACCAGATGGAAGAAACGCTTTTAATATATTTGTCTTAATGAAAGAGCATTCGTCAGCTATGATTACATGAGGCGAATAGCCTCTGAGAGACACACCTGTTTCTCCTGTAGCCCTAGTGATAATCTTACTTATTCCGTTATTATCTAAGAATTTAACCCACAACTCCGACTGTGTATTTCTTACAATATACCCCTTGAGAAATGAATTGTTGATTACTAGACTTCTAATCCTATCAAACATGATTGTTGCCTGATTTTGTGTAGGTGCTGCTATTACTATAGTGCATTCCTTATTAACTGTTTTTAGTAATAACGGTGCAAAGAATGCGAAATGTATTGCCTTTACAGCAGTAGACATTGTTTTTCCTACCTGTCTTCCAGATCTGTATACAATGAATCTTTCTTGGCAATCAACATATTTTTTATTATATTCAAATAGTTTATGATCAAGAAACACTTCACTGAACAAACTTGGATTTGAAGCACAGTCAGCTATTGTCTGCACGAAGTTTTGTCTTTCTTCCAATACTTGACTATCTGGTCTAGCCATCTTTTTTTATCTCATATTCAACGTCAGTTATTCTTCGTTTTACAGATCTTAATCTAGCTTTAAACCATGTTACTTCCTGTTCACTTTTAGTTGTTTCTATTGCTTTTTCTAATTCACTCTTGTATGCCTTATATTCTTTCATACGTCTGGTATTGTCTCTATCACTATCCATGGCACTTACACCTACACTCGCCTTTTTTATCATCATGACAATGACCACATAAAAAACAACAGAAATTTCTAGGCATTATCCACTCCCAATTACCATGTGCTTATATTTAATATGTAATATTACTTCTTCCACACAGCAGAATTCCTTACCACAATGTATACAATGTCTTACATCATCATATGCTGGAGTCATTTAGTTACAACCCCACATGATCTGCAAGTTGCAAATCCCTTTGAATGTCCATCATTACTTCCATATGTCCACGTTCTTCCCTCAGTAGAACCACATGATTTACACGCATCTCTGTATTCATGTCCTGCTGCTGGAGGATCACCTAGAGTGGGCATTAACTATACTCCCCATCATCTCTGAACTTTCTATTAGACCAATCCCATCTTCCCATTCCACTTTTTTTAGGTCTACTTTGTCTCCATTGTGCATACCAATATCCTATACTAATACCTCCTAACAAATAACATCCATTCAAAAACCAATGAAATAATTCTGTCTCCATTAATCTCCACTTTTCCTTGCTTTAATCTGTCTGAATATATTTGATATGTCTCCTGTCTTATCAAACTCTGTTCTTTCTGTCACAACTATCTTACTGTTGAGGTCATTAATAGACTTTACAATACTTAGTAATGTGTTGATTTCTGATTTTGTGTTTCTGTCAGGTATGTTTCCATCCATCTTAGATTGTGTCAAAGCCATTAGAACATTTTCAAATGACAATTTTGCTAGCATATCAATCATAGCCTTTAGGTCTTCAGGGTTTCTTGTATCTAAATCATTGATGAATTTAATAAAATCCTCTCTAATAGCACATACTGCACCCTTCTCATACTTTGGGCACTTGCCATTTCCACCGTCATCAATAGACCTATATACACATTGGTCACATAATGCAGGTATGTTTGCTGTTTTCAGATGTTTAACTGAGTTAAAGGGTGATACCGTCTTTCTTTTATCTACCGAAACAGACCCTTCTATTGGTGTTATCTTGAATAAATCATCCTTAGTCATACCAAACAATTACTAAATCAAATATTAAAGTTTTCCTCATACATATTTAAAGCCTTACACATTGGCATGAATAGTAGTGCTATGGGTACTTTGAGTAGTGCAAAGTATTCGGCATCTATCACTTTATTAATATCTATGTCTAATTTCTCCATATTTTCCTTATAAACGTCACATGAATGCCTTAACATTGGTGTCATACCCCTGCCCTTTTGACCAAAATACATAGAGTATGTGGTGTTAGCATTCCATACTTCTGTCTTTTTACTCATAGCAGCAGAAACCCAACCACTTGTATCAATACTATGGAACTTTCTATCTTGAATAAACTTACCTTTAGCAAGACCATGAAATTTTAGATTTGCAGGTAGTTTTTTCATCTGGTCTTCTGTTTCAAACTTACCTTTTATTTCTCCTAGACATATATATGAATCTGCCTTTGGTCTTATCCTGCTTATATGCTGCAGATAGTTTCCCTGTAATACAGGCAATGTCCAATCTATACCTTCTTTTTTTTCCTTTTCCCAATGTTTAATGGTTTTTTCCATATCATAATAGACATCAAACTGTGTGGCATAATTATAATACTCTTTCTTGGCTCTCAGCCAGTCATGGTATTTATCCTCATTCACTCCTATCCCAGCAACAACCATAATTGAGTCAAAGTTGCCGTGAAATTTCTTTATATTGGCATACGAATACTTGTAAGATAAAAGAACGTTTTTAACTCCACAAGCCTTAAGAGTCTCAAGATGAGCCTTATTGTTTGCATTAAAGTAAATCTTCGTCATCGTCTTCTATAACCCAACGAAGTGCACGAACCATACCACGAAGTTCATTATCATCTCCTACTACATCTAAAGTGAATTTTGGAGGAACACTATATTCAGCAGGATTTGGCTCCTCATGTATTATTGCTTCATGCATATAAAGAACTACATCCCTGATGTGATCTTCATCCTTCAATTTTATCACTCTCATCTGTAAAACATTTAGTAGCATATGGACAGAAACTATCACAAAGATAGCATTTTGTTCTTTTCTGGGAGTATTTCTCTGTATATGATTCCTTAATAATCTTAGCTTTTTCCACCATATCCTGCAAGGTTTTCTCTATTGCATCTAATTTAAACGGTAAGATTGAGGGTTTGTCAACCTTGTCTTTTGGTACATTATTAGATATATAAACAACTGCACCAAACTTTGCGTTTATATTATAGCATTTATCAAGAAGAACTCTATATCTATTAATCTGGTCTACATGACTTTCACTAGGCTTTGAATTATACTTTGAAAAATAATCAATGGAACCTGTTGTTTTCTTATCACATATAACCCACTCATCATCTATCTTAACCAAGTCGTCTATTGAACCGTATATTATATCTAGGTGTCGTGGGTCATTAGGTTTTAATGCTTGTGCTTCTTCGAGACTTACTGGCTCATCTCTTACATAGTCGTAACCAAGAAACATTTCATTATATTTTTCATCATCATTTAGCATTGTTACTTTATGTACTGCCTGACCATAGAATAAACTCCTTATATTATCTCCTGTTGATGACTGTTTAATAAATTTACTATACATTACATTTCTTAAACATGGTTTGATCAGATCTGATACATGAATGATACCTAATCTCTCCGTCTCTAAAGCCTTCATTTGTGCCTTTCTCCAGTCAAAATACACTTTACTTTTTACTTTATCTAACGTAATCATGTATTATCAGGGATTGATCCCTAATATAAATGTTATGTGATTACTCTTCTTCCACGGCTTTTGCATTCACATTGGTCACAACCATCATTATGATAATGATTTGATTGATGATGACCACACAACTCGCAAACTCCACCTGTGGTTTGTACTATATTTGCCATTAATAACTCTCCTCTATTACAAAACTAAAAGTCTGTGTCTGTTCTATTATTGTACCACTTGAATTATAAAGTTCTACTTCTCCCTCCCATTTACCTGCATTTGCTACGACTGTATCGTTGGCAGTTAATGCATATATTACTAGTCCATTTGCTCTATTATCATAGGTTATTGCTCCATTTATTATCAATGTGCCATCTGGTTTCCATACTTTCCAGTTTCCTGTTGCATACGTGACAGTATCTGTTAATGATTTAGGACTTCCTGAAGCATCATTTATAGTTAATTCTAATGTGGCTCTACTGCCAGCCTTTATCCTATATTCTATTGCTCTACCTCTTACCATTGACATTATCGATCTGCACCTTTTATTGAGTGTCCACGTTTATAAGTTTTTACAGATTTACCTCTTCCGAATAACTTTGCAATCTTCCTAATCCTTACGAATCCCTCTCTTCTCAGTCTTCCAGTAAAGTGTGATATATCTACAGTTTCAGATATAACTCTCACAAATCCTGCTACATGATGTTCAGCTTCAGCCAAACTTAATGCTTCTGATATGACTCTTATGAGTGTCTTCTTATAATCTAATACTGCTGCTATACTCAAGCTCTCTGATATGGTTGTAAATCTTGCCCTGAGATTCTGTGCTGCTTCTGCTATATTTGTAGACTCTGCTAGGGTTCTTATCATTGTTCTAATTCTGTCATTGGTTTCTGTTACACCAACACTAACTGTTAATATTCTTGACAATGCTCTGAATCTATAGTTGGTTTCTGTTACTCCAATATTGAATGTAAATACTCTCATCAGTGCTCTTACCCTGTCATTGGCTTCTGCTATTCCTAATGTTTCTCCTAGAGTTCTAACCAAATCTCTTATTCTACCATCAAACGCTGTTATTGCTATAGTCTCTGATAGGGTTCTTATCATTGACCTTACTCTGTCGTTAGTTTCAACTATTCCTATATTATGTGCTAACACTCTTATTGCTCCCTTTAATTTATAATTAGTTTCTGTCATACCAACTGTAAATGCAAGTGTTCTTGCTAATTCTCTGAACCTATAATTAGTCTCTGCTATGGATAATACTTCTTGTAATGTTCTTGCAACATCTCTCACTCTTCCACTAAACTGTGATATAGCCACATTCTCTGCTAATGTTCTCGCTAATGTTCTTGATCTATAGTTAGTTTCTACCATACCAACTATCGCTGAAAGTATTCTCATCACTGCTCTCACTCTATCATTTGTTTCGGTGATACCTATGGTCTCACTTGCAAATCCATATCTTCCTCTTATTCTTATTACTTCAGTTACTGTTTGAAATACTATATTATTAAATATGGCATTGTTAAATGTATTAATTAGTTTTATGGTAACTGTTTCAGATATTGTGTGGAATTTATGTAATATTCTTGGGAGTGTTTCTGACATTGCTATGTTGTGTGTGAGTATTCTTACAAGTCCTCTAACCCTATGATTTGCTTCTGATATACTAAGAGAAGAAGATATAGAATGACTCTTCACAAGTCTCTGCATTTGGCTTTCTGTCATTGCAATATTAGATGCTAGTACTCTTAACAGTATTCTACCGTTAGATATTGCTTCACTGATTGATAATGTCTCAGCCAATGTCCTAGCCAAGTCTCTAATTCTACCATCAAATTGCGATATTGCTATGGTTTCTCCTATTGATCTTGCTACATCTCTCGCTCTTCCTATACTTTCTGATGATGCTATATTCTCACCGATAAACCTATACTTACCTCTTGAGAATAGAGAGCCTTCTACTATACCTATTGTTTCTAAAGCTACTGTCCTTACCCTACCCATTACTGTGTTTGGTTGTAATTCTGTTATACCTATATTCTCTGTTGCCTGTGTCTTTGATAATGCCCACGAACTTTGATATGTAAGTTGATTGAATGTTCTACTAAATACTGCAGGATAAACAAATGATGGTGTAAATGCTCTTTCGGTATTAAATACGTTAGCCTGAAATATTTTCTGCTTTGCGTGGTTTACTTCTGATGCTGTAAATACATGGTTTGCAAAAACCGATGGTCTAAATATAGGTTGTGAACGCACAATTATTTCACTTCATTCCACGCACTTGTGCCATCGAACATATAGTGTTTTCCTGTGTCAGATTCTTCAAAGATTGTTCCATTAGTTAAGTTAGGATATACAGGTGTTCCTGTATCATCACTTCCCCATACAATTAGTCTTGAATTTGCATTAAAGTCCTTTGTACCATTACTTTGCTTCGTTGTAACCTTAATACTTTTTATTGAGGTTGAATTATTACGCCATTTACCTGAAGTTTCCATACTGTTAGGAGCTACTGATGGATCATCATTATTTGCATCTGCACCCATTTTTACAGATTTACTGATAAGTGTTTTTAATGTTGTCTTATGGTTAACAATATGTGCTGTTACAAAACACCCCTCATCATAATCTGCATTTTCTAACTGTATGTTATCATAAGTAGCATTACTGTTATCAGTCATTGAAGTAGCAATTGCTCTAGCCCACCTATATTGATAATTACTACTACTTGTATCACCGTTAAATTGACAATGCAGATCTGCTCCACTAGAATTAGTTCCTGATGTCCAAAATTGCATATACAAATATCTATAATTATCTGGGTTAGCCCAATCACCAGTGTCAAGCTCATGACTTGCTGAACCATTTGTTATGTCTGCTAGTTTAATCCAATTAGCCATGTTCTATCCTCAAAGTGTGTTTGCACCCCATACCGTAATATTAGTTCCAGCTTTAAATGTTCCTTCAGCGTGATCTTCATTACAATGAATTTTTGTTATCTGTCCTGAAGTCGTTCTCCACTTTCCCCTACCTTCAAAATGCATTGGTGATTGGTTAGAATCTGATACTCCACTTGATAACGCATCACCACCTGTTCCTGTACCTGAAAATATGCATACTTTCTCTTTACCAGCTATATTTAAAATATAACAATCAACATATACACTGCTATATAATCCTGCAAAACCTATTACATCTTTACCTGTAGAACCTGAATATGTTGCGTTCTGTTCATTCATTGTTCTTGTATAATTTGAATCACTTGTTCCGTTATCATCGTTGAAGTACATTCCAGCTTCTAAATATGAATGACTATTACCACCAGTATTTGCCACCACCATATGTATCCTAACTCGTAAGTATTTGTAAGCAGAAAATTCATCTGTACTGATTGTGGTTGAGTTTGCATCAAGAGTTTTAGATGTTAATTGTGTCCAAAATTGGTTTGTTGCAGATGCAGTTTCTCCGTCATTATATCCTAGAACTACAACTTCCGATGGTGTGTTTTCTTCCGTTCCAACCACTGATCCCATATTAGTTCCTGAAAAGTCTGCTTCGTAATAACCTGCGACAGCATTATCATGCCAAACCCAATAAGCTTCGGTGGCGTGGGGAGCATTATCCCCTGTAGATCCTGCAATAACTCCTTGTGTTATACCCATTTTAGGTGATCCTGACTTATTTCTAAATTGATGTATTTCAAAAGCTTGAGCTCCATTACCAGTGTTCCATTTTTTAAAATAATTTTGTGAAGTGAAATTACCTCCTATGTCTAATCCAGCATAATTAGTTCCAGTAGATGCTGATGAATCACCAAGTCTGTTTTGGAAATCTGCTGTAGCACCTGTTCTTTCATAACTTACTAACAACATTATATTATCTCTGTCAGGAAAAGATACAGACATACCATTTGGATCGTTTTCATCTTTAGTGGTTTTTGCTATTTGCTTCCAATCCGACATATCGAATTCTACTGTAGACAACGCTGCACGTTCTGCTGCTGTTCCTTGTAGTCTTTCTCCTGCTAAATGTTTAATTGCCAATTCTAAACTCCTCACTACCTAATTCCTTAAGACCTATTCTGTCAAGTGCAAACTTGTAACTATCCTTAAACTTTTCTGCCATACCATCTAAGAACTCATACATTACTGTGACAGGTGGTTCTTTGCCTTCCTTAATAATATTCTGTACTTGTTGAAGATAATTTCTGCAATGTGCTTCTGCCGATTGTGGGTGTATTCCTATCTGCTCCCAAAACTCTATACCTGCAATAGATACTTGACCTGTTGCTGTTATTGATTGTATTCCTATTCTGAATGATCTTCTTATCATGTTTGCTATCTCTTGTTTTTCGTAATCATGTTCTGTCCACTGTTCGGGTATATTGTTTGACTTTCTAATTGCTTCATAATAATCTTGGAACATACCGACTTCTCTAAGTGCATTTGCCATACTGTTTTGCGTTGCTTCCATCGCTGTTTCATGTTCTCTTATCTTTAATCTAGATGCCTCACTTACAGGCTTATCATTTTCTAGATCTTTTATTTCTAATTTCAACTTCTCTATACCAAAATATGCTTCTCTCACAGCTTGATACTTGTGTTCGATATTACTTAAACATTGTTTCATTCTTGACATAGGACTATCATCTATCATTTGTAAAGTTTGAAGTGCATATGATGATTGGCTTGTAGAATGACCAACTATTGCCTTTGCTCTATATAATTCAGGCAGTCTACTTTCAATCTTTGCTAACGGATTCTTTGTAATTGCCTTTTCAGGCAAGTTACTCTCGAATGTTTTTAATTTTATTTCGTTCATTATTTATCTCATATCTCCTATTATATAAGTCATTATGTACCCGATGTCGCCTTTTGCTTTCTATCTGTATTGTTAACATTTCCAAAGTCACTTGCTGTACCTGAATGTGATGCTATTGTAAAGTAATCCATTTCATCTGAATTTCCACCACCTGCAACACCTCTACCTGTTGAACTATCATTACAAGCAAATCCCTGTTTTATATCTTGTCGTAAGTCACCTATATCTGATGCATTACCAAGTGTTTGAATTGTTACTCTTTCCATTACGTTTAATG
>VTLG01010165.1_pt1 | contig 11920 bp, 17 predicted proteins | sample 4694571 | NCBI WGS metagenome assembly VTLG01 (sample SAMN12604809, study PRJNA352737) | marine metagenome | biome: ENVO:00000447; feature: ENVO:00000209|ENVO:00000569|ENVO:01000036; material: ENVO:00002151; isolation source: viral sequences binned using virsorter ... | reverse complement strand
CGAATTCCAAGTGGATACATTCCATACGCCAGCGCCCCATCCATATCCATAGATGGATGTCGCTGATCCGGAATTTATATTGTACGTTGCCGTTGCCGTTGCACCGGTTGTGGATGATGTTGCCGCTGCGGGGGAAACGATTGTATATGTGTTGCTGTCGGGAACTGTTTGTATTTCAAATTCATTTTGCAGATTGGCTTGCGTTATTCCGCCAACATCGGCACTGACACTTGAGATAGTGACATGATCACCAACCAAAGCGCCGTGTGAAGCGTCTGTTACCGTAACGGTTGTCGATGCGTTCGTTGTTTCAAATTGTGTAATGGACCCTGTTCCGCGTGACGGTGTGATGTCTCCGTAGCTTCCTTCTGAATAGGCATAGAGCTTCTTGTTGGTTCCATACATGGCATAGTTAATGCCTTTAAGATCGGACCATGTCAAAACGGCACGCGTTGCCCCTAAAAGAGCATCGCTTGAAACTTTTGCCCAGCCACCGATCTTTTCCGGCAATCCATAGCGAAAACGGACATTATCACTGTCCACCCATTTTCCCTCTGCGCCATATTCTGTATTTTGCTTATCGATTCCAGGCGCTATTTGCAGTTTTGTCAACGGCATTCAAGCTCCTAACTTGTCGCATAAAATGCGATCCAACGGTTTGTTCCTTCAACATCCACACGGATATATCCGGTTAAACTTCCTATGCTTGTATCGGTTGTAATATTTCCTGACGTGTCTGATTGAGAATCACCATCAAATTTAATGAATGGCTGATCAGTATCCGCTTGATCCAGTTCCAAACATGGAATAGCACCTGTCGTGCTGCTCTGGTCAATTTCCAGTTTTCCGCCTGGTGCGGCGCCTGATGGTATTCCAATGCCTACTCTATCATTGCCTGCATCGGTAAAGAATAGATAAGCATCGCCGTCCCCTTCAATTCTAAAATCTAAATCTGCCTGCGTATCATTGAAAGTGAATGTTCCTCCATCAAAGTCAATGTTGCCTGTCGCCTTGACAGCGCCAACAACATCCAATGTTACGGAAGGTGATGCTTGATTAATTCCAACACGATCATTACCGGCATCACAAAAAAGAAGGTTAGTAGCAGTGTTTCCTTCAACACGAAAATCAAGATCTGCTCCTGCTTCATTAAAAATAAAAGTTCCGCCATTAAAATTAACATTTCCTGCCACATCCAGTGTTCCGTTGGCCGTGATGTTTCCTGCATCATCCAGGACATCGAACATCGTCGATCCGTCCGTGTAAAGAAAGTGCTTTGATGCTGCTACTAAACTTGCCGCCGTTCCACCTGCTGGCTTGAATCCAAGAGTATATGTTCCCATGGTCGCCGCATTGTCAACGATGTACCAGTTCTCCACCGCTTCGCACTGCATGGTCGTATTGCCAGTAAGCGTGCCTGTTAGTTTTACAATTGCATTGCTTGTTTCATCTGCTGTAGTGCCATCTGTTGCTGTCAAGGAATCTGTTGTGCTCGCTATTGCTACCGAGACATATCCCTTGATTGCTGATTCCAGCTTTTGCAGGTTGTTGTTTGTTATTGTACCCCAAGTTCCCGAATTCTCTCCAGTTGTCTGAATCTCGAGGTTAAGAATACTTGAATATGTCGAAGCCATTTATTCCTCCTATGCCACGTCGTCTATTAAGGCTGCCACGATTAGATTTGCCGTTGCATCTCCTGCATCGCCAATGTCCGATGATATGGCGTGTAAATTTTCAACAGTCGTGTTGGGCAATCGTCCAAACCATGATTGCTCTGGACCAATAAATACACCGTCCGCCAAATTATAGGCCGCCGTTCCTCCATCAAAGCATACCACAACACCGTCCGCAGTGCTAGTATTCTTAATGAATAGGAACTTTACTTTATCTGCTGCGTCCACGGCTGTTGGAGCTGTATCATCATCCACTGCCGTATAGTCCGTAAAATATCCAGCAATCAAATTAGTGCTTGTTGTTGTGCACGCCGTCAGTTTGTAATACCACTTGTCATTTGCATCATCAGGAGTCACCGTCATGGAGCCGCTGATGGTCTTTGAAATCTCATCCGGCAAGATTGTCGCGCTTATTGTTATGCTGGCATCATCCGCCATTTATGTCTCCTAGTCCGTGGATCCTGGGTCAACCAGAGTCCATGTTGATGTTTCGCTGTCATCCGTTTCATTCCAAATGGTAAGGGCTAAATCTCCCGTACTAAATGTAATCAGACCCGAGAATGCGCCCCCGAATGCCGTTTCATCACCAAGACTTATTGTAAAAGATGATCCGTCCGGCGATACAACTGCTGTTCCAGTAACCGTTTCCGAGCCAGTGCTGAATGTTAATCCAAAACCAGTCTCCGCAAACTCAATGTTGTGCACCGCGTCCAGCCTTGCATCCTGAAAGGCCTGTTCGGAGAATGCTGTGTGTCCGAGTAGCATATTATTTATCTCCTTAACTTGGTTTTGTTGGCCATGTAATATTTCTTGCTTTTGCGGCAGTATCAATTCCATTAGTTAAATCTCTTAATTCTTGTCTGTATGTAATCCAATTATCTTTAGTAGCTTGTGGTACATCAGCATTTTGTGTCCAATCACTTTCAAGTAATAATCTATTTCTCTCGTCTCGTATTTCTCTAAGTTCTTGTTCAAGACTAGGATGTTCATAAGCAGATACTTCTCCATAGTCTCCATTTTCTGCATTAGCAAAAATATCTTTTCCATGTTGTTCAACATCATTAGGACTAGCTGTAAAAGACAACCATTCATCAGGAAATCCAACAAACTTTGCTTCACAGTCTATTGTAGAATTATCTTCAAGTGAATATTTGCAATTTCGTACTGCTAAAATATCTGCCATATTACCTCTTTTATTTTTTTATACATATCTCAGCCAAACAGTACGCTGGTTATTATCAGCATGATATCCCATACATCTCCAAGTTCCAGCCATTGTATTTGTTGATATTGCAGCATTTCCTGAAGGTTTTAATGCACTTCCTGCCAGAGTTGATGATGCATATTCATAAGGGCCACCGTTAGCATTTGCCAGATAGGCATACGAGCCAACTTCGGCAGCCGTTTGTGCTACACCTGCTAAAATTTGAGCATCTGTTGGTGCAGGCAAACTTGATAAATTAGCTCCACTTCCCTTTACTGTTCCTGCATTTCCTATATCTGTTCCTGCTGAATAAATTGACATTATATTATCTCCTCTAGTTTAAATTTATAGTTTTTTCCTGTTACTTTATTCATAATAAATAAATCATCTTTTCCTTCTTGAATTTTCCAACTTCCTTTTGTTCCATCAACATCATTTCCTTTTTCTTTTGTTTGATTAGTTAAATTTAAGTCACCAGTATATATATCTCTCCAAATATAAGACCCTGACCCTAAATCATAAGTGTCGTTTGCCGAAGGAGATACATGACCAGCAAATGTCCCAGTTCCTGCAACTACAAGAGCAGAGCCATCAAATGTTAAGTTGGCTTCACCATTTATTCCACCAGAGCCATCTGCTGTGGTCACTCTATTATTGGCGTCATTAGCCAATTCTGCACCACCACCTGCTGCATCTTCCCAAGCCGCCGCAGCACCTGCACCACCACTAGTCAATACTTGGCCATCGCTGCCATAGTTGGCACCTGCAATTCCTATTTCATTTTGAGAAGTAAACCTAAACTTTTCTGCGGCCGCTTCTGAATGTCCTGTATAGAATATTAAATCTGTCGCATTGACAGAAGAACTAAATGTAGCTTGGGCAACAGCTCGAATAGAGGCAGCAACCGTAATAGCGTCTGTTCCTCCAGCTTCGTGCGGAGCTTGGAAGTCTATTTTTCCTATTACGTCATTTGCATTAATATCTGTCAGAGATGTAGCTAAAAGAAGTTTACCCGTACTGGTAGTAGCATCCGCAGATGCTCCCATAATTCTAAGTTCGTCTGCACTTTCATCCCATTCCATATATGCACCGGCAGAAGCACCAAATAATTTAACATCAAGTCCTGTATCATCTACTCCAACCGTTACTGTGCCACTAAATTGTGCGTTTCCGCTTACATCCAGTGTTCCATTTAAGTCAACAGCCGTAGCCGTCAAGTCAATCTCATCCGTTGCTCCTAGTGCTAATATTGCGTTGCTAGAGCCTTGAATAAACTGCGAAGCGTCATTAAAGCACAACTTATTTGTACTATTTAAAGTTAATCCTGTGCCATCCGTGTGTGTAAGAGTTGTATCATTATCTGCTCCAAATCCTATTACAGAAGAGTCACTGTCTAATTTTAAATCATTACTAACTAAAACAGCAGTAGAAGCAGTTAAATCAATCGTTGCTTCCCCCGCAATAGTCATCACGCCATCGGAAGACTGATTTACATATGTTGCTGCATCACCAAAAGTTAATTTATTAGTTGAATTTAAAGTTAATCCTGTCCCATCCGTGTGTGTTAATGTCGTATCCTTATCCGCTCCAAATCCAAGAACGGCCGAGTCTGTTATAAGATAAGTGTCATCGCCAACATATAGGTCTGCTCCAATTCCTGCACCACCACCTGTCGTCAAACTTCCTGTGGAAGCACTTGTAGAAGCAGTTGTGACTGGAATATTGACTTTTAAATTTTCATCTATGGCAATTGCAGGAGTTGTGCCTAAAGCAGTTCCTAATCCTATAACTAAGTCATCCGCAGTATCATCCAATCCAATATGAAAGTCCTGTGCGTTGCCATCAAATATAATTTTAGTATCCTCTGCTCCCGCATCTCCAATGGTTAAAGAAGGAGTTGTTCCTCCAATAACTAACGCACCATCTGTATATGTTAAACCTGATTCTGCATCCAGTTCAGTTGTCGTAGAACCAACAGTAACAAGCTCATTTGCTGTTGCATTATTAATTGCCGTTATGGCAGCGGAAGATACAGATTCAAAAACTATTTCCTGTCCTGCGCCTGCGGATGTAAGGACCTGTCCGTCGGTACCTAAGCCTCCTACAAGTCCAGAACCTCTTATGTTAAGGCGACTGCCTACAATACCACTCATAATATTATATCCTCCTCTACTATAATGTTTGTTCTAAGTAGCTGACTACAACATCAACATCTGCCGATGAAGCAGTTATAAAACCTAGCATATCTGTGCCTTCTAATACTATTCTATCATTATGCACAAAAGTTGCATTTGCAGCTAATGCCTGTGTTTTATAAATGTAGTGGTCTGTACCGCCATCACCATCATCAATATATAGGTCAAATGTTTCTGCATTACCTGCCGTTTCACAAATTGAAATTGATAGAACAGTATAAGTTTTTCCACTTGCCCCATCTATCAGTTTAACTTCTGAATTTGAACAGGTAGGCTTTAACGCTACTTTTAATACTTCACTTGCCATATTATCCTCCTAAAATCCTAGTACCATTGCTTTTCCTGTACTTGAAAACGTGTGGTTCATACTACAATCCAAGTTTACAGTATTACCGGAAATAGTTAAATCAGAACCATCCCCTTCAATTTTTTCTGCGTCATTACCAAAAGTCATTCCAACATTTGACGGAACATTAATATCTGTCGTTGCTGTTAAGTTGATATCATTTCCAGAATTGAATGTAAAGTCTGTTCCATCAGATTCGATTTTTTCAGCCGAATCTGTAAAATGAAGCCCTACATTTGTAGGAATTACTATATCAGTTGTCGCTGTTAAATTCAATAAATTGCTGGAAGCAATTGTTAAATCCGTTCCATCACCCTCTATTTTCTCTCCATCATCACCAAATACCATTCCAACACTATTAGGTAAATTTACATCAGATGTTGCCGTTAGAGCAATATCTGCACCAGAGGTAATAGTTAAATTTGTACTGTCGCCTTCTATTTTTTCTCCTGTACCAAAAGTAATTCCTACATTGGCAGGAATGACAACGTCTGATGTTGCCGTTAAATTGATCTTGGCGCCTGACGCTATCGTTAAATCTGTAGCATCACCGCTTATGTATTCGCCGCCCTCATCATTGAAATAAAGTTTCTTCGTGCTGTCCATGACGAGATCATCTTCCACTTTGAAAGAATCCTCATCTTCCATCCATGTGATTACACCATCGGAATCTGCACCGTCAAATTTTAGAGAATAGTCAATACCTGCCGCACCTGTTCCAAGAATTAAATCATTACTTGCATCAAGAAATGGTACTTTACTTGCCGGCAAAGTACAAAATACATCCTTCGTGCCAGCACTGAAAGTAACAGCACTGTCGCTGTTTGAACTTGAAATGACCGTTGTTCTTGCCAGTGTGTCCGTAGACGCATCGGTTACGGTTCCAAGACCAGTTTCCCATTCGTCTTCATCACGATTGACAATGGCATAATAAGTTGTATTGCCATCACCGATTCCCGCAACAAATGTCTCGAATGCTGTAACAGCGCCACTTAAATTAAGCGTACCGGTTCCGGTCGTTGTCGAAGTTTCCTTGACTCTATCGTTTAGCTTTAAAGCCATGTATTGTCTCCTACGCTAATCGTAAAATAGCGTTACTTGCATCTGCTGCTGGAAATTGAATTGTAAATGTTCCGCTTGTTGACGTTTTATCGCCACCAAAATCCAGTATAACAGCCGCTTTATTTGAATCCGTACTATTGTAGATCAATGCTCCCCTTGCTGTGATTGTTGCTGATGTAAAAGATATATCAGCAAAGTCAGTAAGGGCAGTTGTTCCACTTGTTGTTGGTGTTACATTTGTCAATGATCCCCCTCCAGCCGTATAAGTTCCTGAATTAGAAACTTCATCTGAACTAGAATAAGCAGTTGTTGAAGCACTTAGAGTAGCTGAACTATCGTACAATGCAATTTTAAATGTATCACCCGTAGTCGCTGTAAAGTTATGCGTTCCAACGAGCAATTCCTGTTTAAAGCTTGTGCAAACAGCTTGGGTTATTGCCATTTTATATCCTCCTATGGATTATGTGATTGCAAAGGCGTTCGTAGCGCCCCGTGCATATATTCATCTCTTCGGTGCCTTCCTTGTTGCTCTATCATCAACTCTTGAATAGCACGTTGATATGATTGTTCATATAATTGCAGCATTTCCGCTGGTCCCTTCAAGAATTTGAAGGCTTCTGCAAGACATCCATAAAGCAATGCCACTGGAGCATTATTTCCCAACCACGAAGTTGTGTTGGAACTGGATAATCTTGTTGGTAATCTCGTAATTCCCAGCTCTACATATAACGCAGAACTAGGGGTTGGCGCAAGATAAATCGTATTTTCATCCCACCATGCCCAATACTTTGGTGTTCCGGTAGATGTTCTTATTGGCCAATATTCATTCATAAAACTGACATCTCGCTGCTCCAAGAAATCTCTTGCAGAGGAAGTTGAAGCATAGACCATGACCGTTCGTATCGTCGCCAAGGATGTTGGCTCTGGCGTCGTTCCGCCAGGCAAAGACAGGAATGGGCTATCCGCCGTTAAGGTTGAATATTGATGCGACTTGAATGCATCCAAATCAAGATCCCTTAATAAGCGATTTTCCGTATGTTCGATAAAATCATCTGTGATAGTCGATGTCAGCACATCAGTGCTTGTTTCTGTGTAGTTTAAAATTTGTGTTGTTAATTCTGCATATGTTGTCATGATGTGCTCACTGTTACTATTCCAACTGATGTTCCAACAATAGGCGCTTTATTTTTTTCTACCTGCATTGTATCATTATGATCAAAAAATCCCTGTCCGCCCACAAAAACAGTCATTGGCTCTTTTCGTGAAGGTCGAACGTCTTTCAAACTTTGTGCATCGGAAGTGTGCTTGCTTCTCTCCAATTGAGGATGCTTGGCCTCGAATTCTGATTTATGGACAAATGATCCATTCCATTCCTTAATCATTTCCTTATAGGGAAATTCTCTTCCGCTTCGATCGGAAATTGCTTTTGCGTATTTGCCTGTTGCATGAGCCATTAAATAACTCCCCTTTCAGGTATGGCATAGAAACTGGAACGCGGTCGATCTTCTTCGGATGCGCGCTGCCATTCTTCTTCATACAGTTGCTTCAGCAAAGGTGTTCTTTCTGGTGACTTTTTCAAGGACACATAGTAAGCCATTCCGGCTGTCAGACACGGGAGGAAACGTGTAGGGACATCCAACTCATCTTCATAATCGCCCGCGTCCTGTATTTTTGTCAGTCCCCAATACTTAAATGTATCGGCTGCGTCAGGCGTTGGATAAAGATATAATGTTGGGGTAGACTGGCCACGCAATAAGTAATACTGCGTTGGGACAGCCTCTGTTGATTTTTTTGAAATGTTTAAATATTCGGCACGGCTGATTCTATCAACTTCCATATCGACCGTTGTATCAGAAGCCTTGTAGACAACTGCCTCCAATATATCAATGAGATCGGAATCAAGCGTATAGCTTGTTGTACTCGCCGTCAGTGTTTGTGTACGTAGTTCAACGGTCCATAAATTAATGCCCCTGTTAGCCCATTCTGCTAACAGAAGATTTAAAGACCGTCTTGCTGATTTTAAGTCATAGCCCGAGCGCGCGTGCAATCCGCATCGCTCAAAAGCTTCCTGTATGATGTCATCAACATCCAGATCAAAAGCGTTAGTGCCTGAAAGTGCCATTTAGGTTATCCTTTTTTCGTTTTCTTTACAGAGCCACCTTTATTGTATTTTTTTATGGTACCACCTTTTTTATAAAGTCTTTTCTTCTTTGGTGGTCTTCCAAGTTTACTTCCATATGTTCCCGGTCCTTGTGGCATTTTGCCTCCTTTTGATATTTGTTTAGGTATCGAAGATCTCGATATCATTTATTAGTATGATTTTCTTAGCTGTAATACAACAGTGTAATGATCATGCGCTGTATGACCATGAGTCGTTAAATCAATGTTACCGTCATATCCAGATGCTAATGTATTTTTAATACCACCGAATGATCTAAAATCCATGTGACCTGAAACATTTCCTGCCGCTGCGCTTCCGCCTACGACTGCTGCTACAACATTTGTTGTCGCATTCCATTCCAAAGCTACACGCATGCCTCCAACATCGTACCAAATTTGTTCAATAGTGGCAAGTGCGGGAGTTAATCCGGCATTGCTTGCCGCTAAAGCAGATATATCTACTTTTTCAACTGAACTTTCTCCAGTTCCATCCGATATGTTTGTGAATTTTACGACAGCGATTCTATCGCCATCAGCTAAAGTTTGACTTGTTACGGCATCTGCCATTTTTTCCTCCTATTGGAGAGAGGGGGTTTTCACCCCCGCTCCGTTAAAGTTTATTATTCGTATACGTTTCTGCTCATGCAGACGTAATGAGTATTAAGTGCTTCAGCAGCACCAGCATTTGCTTCAATTCCATTATATGGAATTAAATCAATATCATTTGTTAATGCTGTAGATTTAGTAGCCGCTGTTCCTGGTTGCACCGCTGTCACCGCTGTACCTCCAGTAGAACCAGAAGTACTTGTAACATTGTACTGTATACCATTTACAAAAATAGTAGCTTTTCTATCACTATCTATTTCCATTTTTAAATGATACGGCGTATTTGCTGCTACAGTAATCGGTAGCTGACTGATATAATCAGTATTCGCAACACTGTAAACAAAGTGCAATTTTGTAAAGTCATCATAATCTTGACCAGAGTTATCTGAATCAGTCAAGAAATTAAAAAATGCTTGATTAGCATCTGTTGCAACTTCTGGTGCGTTTGTTAATTTTAATCCAGCCCAAACATTTTGATTGTCAATCGCTGGTAACATAATAGATGTTTCCCAGTGAACTTCATTTTCAGTTCCCCATAAACATCCTGCCCATGCTGTCGCCGCAGTATCTAAGTGAGGTGTTAAAATTGCTTGGTCTTGGTCTGCGCCAGCAGTTGTTGCTAAAATTCCTGCTGAAGTTGTAGCAAATGTAGCTAGAGCAGTAGTCATGTTAGTTCCAAGAGCTTCCCAGTTTCTATTCAACGCACGTTGAACTTCAACTGTTGATACTTGGTCGATATCTGCGTTTAGACCTGGTCTTTGTGAAAACCATTCATCTAAATAAAATCTTCTAGCATCTTTAGCTGTTGTACCTAAAGTTCTATCACTGTCTAACCCTGTCGATGCAGTCTCGGTGTAAAGTTTAAAATCTTTTTTCGATCTTACCGGACCGCTAAAACTTGTATTAGCCATAATGTTCTCCTTGGTCGTATAGACCTTTCGTCATACAGTCTCTATACCGTCTGCCTAGCCAGTCTGTATAACTAATTAATACTAGGTTGTAATGGGGCGGACAAGCCGCCCCATGAATATTAATTAAGCTCCTGGTGAGCCAAATATTCCGCGCCAGTCAGACCAGCCGAAGCTGTATCTTTCTCTTGCTTTGTATTTAACGTTACCAGTTTCGAAGTCACCTTCCATTTTAGTGGAAACAGGTGTTCTTTGGAAATGCTTTAATCCGTTAGGAGCATCGGTTTTAATGAACCACGCGTCAGTATCAGTTAAGAAATTATTAACTACATACCCTTGCGGGATCATGCCCATGCTCTTTGCAGCATTAATATCATTATCAGCAGTGCCGACTCTTTGAGACGTTTTCATCAGTCTCTCAGCAGTAAATTGAAGATTAACTGGAATAATCATTTTTGTGCCGTTAAGAGAAATTTTTAATCCTCTGTCATCGGTCATTCCAGCAATATCAATTAAGGCTTGCTCAAGAGAAGTCTCGTTAAGATCCGCAGCAGTTGATAGCTCGTTCTTGACATTTCCGCCAGTAGTAACGTGGGCTGTAGAGAAAAGCTCTAAGCCGTCACCACCTGTGTAAGAACTGTTAAATCCTCTGTTGAGAACATTAGCAGATTTTACTTGTTTAGCGTTCATCATAGAACGTGCTAGTGCTTTGGTATAACGAGAACTGATTTTGTCGTAAAGGTTGTCCTCTACTGCTTCCTCAGTAATTGCAAAAGCAAGTGCTATAGTTTCGTGAGTATAGCGAGCAGTAAAAGCTTCAGTCGCATCGTCAAAACTAACTGATGTTCCTTCTGGTTTTACTGACGCTGTTCCGAAACCGGATAGCATTACTTCTTCTTCGAAAGCACGATCAGAATTTTCAGTGTCGAAAATTTCTGTGTGCTGATTGTCGTAGCGGTCGTACTCCAAACCAAACAGCGCGTTGAGGCCGGGCTCGAGTTCTTTGACCAGTTGTGATCTAGATATAGCCATTTAAGTCTCCCTACGCTAATGTTGCAGCTTGCAAGTAGAAATGCAAGTCTTGTGAAGGCACAACATATGCATTAACATTTGCTGTACTTGTATCACTGTTTGAAGGATCCTTAGATATTCCAATTTGCTTCCATGTACCTGTTGTAGCAAGAGTAGAAGTACCAATTTCCTGTGTTGATCTACCAGTTTTAGTGCTTCCACTTACTCCTGCTAAATCAAATCCACCGAAATTCATTGCTTCAGTTCCTGTTCCATCATGCTGTCCTTCAAAGACAGTGAATGGATCATCGAAAACATAGGCTTCAATATCCGAAGCATTTACGTCTGCTGGATAGTATTTTGCCCAAGTTGGTTTACCTGTAGTTGGATCCGTATATTGACAACCATTGAAGATACCTAGAAAAATTGCAGCTGCTGCTACAGTTTCTATGGTACCTGCTGTTACACGCGTTACCATTTGACCTTGGTAAAGTGCGGTATCATAGTTGGTTGTAATTCTATACGTGTTATTACGAATTTCGCCACCAGTAAGATGCTTAACGGGTCTAAACCCGAAAGCTGCGTCTTGGTTAGCCATCGTTTTATCCTTTTTTTAAAGGTTTAAGTTTTTAATTCGATGGATAAAAGAGCTAGAAAATTAGGTCTTTCGGTTACCACCGAAGCTTACACGACTTTGCCGCTCAGGTTTACTGATTGGCATACTGGGATGTTGATCCTTCAATAGATCGTTTTCT
>VTLG01002045.1_pt1 | contig 11921 bp, 29 predicted proteins | sample 4694571 | NCBI WGS metagenome assembly VTLG01 (sample SAMN12604809, study PRJNA352737) | marine metagenome | biome: ENVO:00000447; feature: ENVO:00000209|ENVO:00000569|ENVO:01000036; material: ENVO:00002151; isolation source: viral sequences binned using virsorter ... | reverse complement strand
CCCCAAGTACCTGTACCATCTAAAATTTCTTCAGTTGGTGCGATGGGGTTAAATTCTGGAACCTGTATTCTTGTTCCACCTGCTGTTGCATCAAGCAAAGCATTACGAACTACAGCACCAGATTGTATAAATAGGCTACGCTCTTTGATAGCTTGAGAAACGTAAGCACTAAAATTATTTCTTTTAACGATGTCCGCTAATAGGACACCGCCAGTATAATTCTGAAACGGAGCAGCCATTCAGATTTACCTTAATAAGTTTTGCGATACCCTAATCACAGATAAGGGGGTCAATTTCACAGAAATTAACTATTTAGTTTGAGCCTCTTGTTTCAGCACTGCTGCCATTTGAGGATCTTGTTCTGATAATAGCATTTGTTGTGTTATATTGCCCGTTTTCCAGGGATTTGGCTGGCCTCCACCTGCGTTGGCAACTGGACTTGGTTTTGCACCCATTCCAGCAGCAGAACTTGGTTTAAAATGATGTTCCCAACCACTACCAGGATTTTTAAGACTTGTAAGATAATTAGTTAAATCTTGTTCAACTCCACCATTAAGAACAACTACTTTACCTTCAGAATTTTTTTGTAACTTACCTTGTAACAATGCCAAAGTTTGTTCAGCATTTATAGCACCTAAATTACTAATAGCTGCTAATGCTGTTGTTTTAGTAGAAGCTACTTCATTAGAAGTTTTTAAATCCTCTAACTGTTGAGATAAAGTCATTATCTGTTGCTCTTTTTCTTGGGCTGTTTTATTAGCCTCTTCCCAAAGAGTTTTCCATTGACCTTGATCTTCTAACTCTTGTTTTCGTTGATCTTCTTTCTTTTTATAAACTTCATCAAGTTTAGTTTTTGCACCTTTAAATTTCTCTTCACCTTCAGCGATTTGTTTTTTTAAAGCTGCAATTTGTTCTTCATACTGTGTCTTAACAGAATCAAGATTTGGTGCTTGTGGTTGAGTTGGTTGTGAAGCAGTTTCAGCCACAGGCTGTTCAGCGTTGGTCACAGACTCAGGCTGAATTACTTTTTCTTCGATTGCCATGAATTAGTCAGATAGTGGGCTAGTGGTTTTCTTTTTAGTAGACTTTTTTTTAGTCGTTTTTGGTTCTGGAGCAGGGCAGACAACAGGAGCTTCAGGACCATTACCCATCTTCTCAGATTGAGTAGGTTCTACAAGTTCCCATTTATAAGTTCCGTCAGGCTGAAGAACTTTATCTAGGGATTTAGCCATAATAATGTATGTACTTATATATCATCTTACCAAACTATTTAGTTTTGGCTTCATTAGCAGATGGTAATACTTCTCCTTGTACCAAAATATCTCTAAATTCTTCTCTATCTATTACCTGCTGATCGAATAGAGATGTCAATGCTGTAATATCTTGCCCAATTAATCTTTCAATATCAAAATCTCTACTAATTTTTACTTCAGGTGGTTCAATACCTACATATTGTGCAGATAAATTAAAACACTTTTGCAGTTTCTGTTCTAATTCCATTGAAACCATAGCAAGCATAGAGTTAGTATCAACACGATCTAAACGTCTTGCATCAGCAGATTCAGCTACAAACTTCTGTTGTGATAACGTACTGATGCCTAAAGTAGCCATTTGCATTTGTAATTCTTTTATTTCAGCAGATTGAGCATCAAAAGCACTACTTGCTGGCTCTACATAATAAATTTTATTGCCAGGTTGAGTTGCCATTGCATAGTTTACAGAAATAGCTAAATCTTTAGTCTGATCGTCATATCCTTCCATTACAAGCATTGGTTGAGATGCAACGTGCAAACTATGAATTAAATCAGCCTGTCTTTGAAAATGTGCAAGATTTAAGTATGCAATATCAAGTAAAGGTGGTTTACTTATTAAATTTTCAGTTTTTCCAGAATAAATAGTAACTAAAGGTATTTCACCTAAAGAAAAATTACCTGATTCTACTAATTTGTATTCTTGATCTGTAGTGCTAGTACCAAATTCACCCATATAAGAATTATCATCAACATCATACATTGCATCAATTTCATCTTTTTTACGAAAAACTCTATAATTACCAGGTTCTATAACCCTTACTTGGTCATAAACTTTTTCACCAAAATCTCCATCAGGCAGTACAGCTTTTTCTGCAATTCTTGCCTGTATAAGATTTCCATAATTAGACTCTCTATCTAACCTCCAACCCAAAAGATTTGTTGGATCTACCTCAATCCAATATGGTCTACGATTTTGTGCTCTTTCTTCAGCCAAACTTAATGCACCAGCAGGTGCTGGATAATCAACAAGAATATGACTTTGACCATAAGTAAGAGAACACATCAGTATTCTTCTTGCATATTCGTCTAAATCCGATCCACAGCCATCTACATCCATTTTAAAAGTCTCAGTCCAGTATGGATCTCCTGTTAATGTTATTGGTTTTCTAAGAACTAAACCTGTAGCTGCTCTTATCAATCTTTGTGTAAAAGGAGAAAATACAGCACGATTTACTCTTGCCATATATGCTGTGTAATCCTCTCTTGGCTCTAATGGTAAAAATGCTTCACTATTTTCACGAAGATATTCTGTTCCCTCAGTAACCGCCTTCATTATTTCCCACCCTTTCATCATATCTAAAACTGCTCTAGTTCTAGTAAAAGGACTATCTATATCTCCAATAGTGGTAGAGGTTTGTACCTTTGTTCTATAGTCTCCAGGAATTGAAAAAGTCATTAACTAGCACCTCCATCTTTTTAATGCTAACGCTTTTCTCGTTGGTCTACCTTTACTATCTTTCATCGGACCTTTAACTCCCTTCATTCTTGCACAAAAACTTTTTCTTCTTGCTGCTCTTTTACCTGTAGGATTTTTTTCTGTTACAGGTGCTTTTAAATTACTACCTGTCGCACGATTGTATTTCGCACGACCTTTAGCAGTTAGCCCACCTTTTTTGGACTTTTCACCTCTACCTACAGATAAACTAACTCCTTTTCTAGCCATTATTTACCTACCTTTGCTTGTGCCTTTTTATGGGCTTGAGTAAAGGTGTCACCTGCTCTCATTCGCCTTTTCATAAACTCCATGTGTTTACTTGTGTGATGAACAGAATGTTCGCTAAGTTTCTTCTTTTGACGAGTAGTTAGCTTCATATAACTATATTACCGTTAAATACGCTATTTACACTTATTTTTTCTTCTTTTTTCGTCTATGTTGATATGTTATCTTTTTACTGCCAGTTTTTGCACGTTTAAATCTTGTTTTTTCGGCTGACGACATCTCTCCAGCAGTCTTAGGTGTCTTACTTGATACACGCTTGCTTGGTCTACAGGCTGGATAGCCTCTTTTTTCACCCTTTTGACGGCCACAAGGCTTTCCAGTTTTTACATCAACCCATTTTTCTTTGAACCAACGGGTTAAACCGCCACTACTTCTTGCCACTTTTTTTAGTACCAGAACGATAAGTACCGCCACGCTTTTTATACTCTCGTACAAGCCATGCGTTAGCGTAAGCAGAAGGATAAACTTTAAATTTACGTTTAGCTTCTGACTTTACCCTAGAGTATAACGCTTTATTTACAGGAACATTCGCCACGTTTCTTACCTCCCTTCTTTTTCTTCTTCTTTTTCTTAGTCGTAGAATGATACATAAGTAGAAAAGTAACTTTTAATATATTCTAAACGAAGTCTGACCTAATGTCTCTGGTTTTGCAAGGTTGAATTGCTGTAAACAAAGATAACCAAAAGCATCAAAAGCATGATCTACACCAAGATTTTTATTAGGTAAGCCTGTATTTGGTGCATAAGTCAAAGTTCTAAGTGCTTTTATCAATTCTTTACAACGAGGATGTATAAAAGTTCTTTGATCTCCATTAGCATCTAACAATGCAGTATTAACAGCAGTAATCTTATCTCTTATCTTCCAAGGTGATTTAGGACTCATAACAGTAAAACCAGACCTTCTAAGTATCGTATGGTCAGTAACACCTACCCCACTGGTCTTTCTTGCACTACCAGTAGGATCAGGACAGGCAATAATTCTACGATCAACCCCATATCGCCTTGTAACTTCTTCCGCAAAGTCCCATGTGGTAGCACCACCTGTCAGCATGATTTCATCAAAGACATATAAATTGTTGTCATGCTTATATGCACAGATCCCTGCCATAGGGTCCACATTGAAATCCAATCCCAAAAGTAAAGGCATCATGTGTAAATCCTGTACTTCCTTGTCAATATTGTCATCACTAAAGCTAACAGCAACCAATCCAGTAAGATTTTCAAAACTAGCCTCAAATTCCTGTCTAAATGTTCTGGCATCTAACTGACCTCTAGCTGCTTCTACTTCTTCTGGTGCAACATTACCCCCTTCAATCGTAGTAAAACTCCACCTTTTCCAATCATCCCATTCCTGTTCTCCACAAAAACACCACATATCATAAAACCAACTGGCAGTTCCATCAGGTGTAGAAATAAACAATGCCCAACCCTGTTTATCAGCTAAAGCAGGTCTAATAACTTCTGCCCATACATCTCTATCCATAAATGCAGCTTCATCTAATACAACACCAGCTAAACTTCTACCTCTTAATGCCATTGCATTTTCTGTTCCCTTTAACTCAATAGTTGATCCATTAATTAACTCCAACCTTAAATCAGTTTCATTCTTACTTTGAACCCATACCTTCGGTACTAATCTCTTTAATTCTTTCCATGCAATATCTTTTGCCATACGATAAGTAGGAGCACAATAAAAATAAACTTCACCAGGTCTGTTAATAGCTCCTCTCAATAACTCAATACAACTTAAATAACTCTTTCCAAACCTTCTTCCAGCAACCAACACACGAAATCTCTTATCACAATTAAATACTTCCCCCTGGGCATACCTTAAACTAATTTCTGGTCCGTTTTTTACCGCCATACACTCAAAAATAACAGAAATTTCAATTAATACCCCCTCTTTATAGCCTATTTCAGCTTTTTTAGGTTATTATTTCATTAACTACCCTTAACAAGATCAAGTCCGTGGCTTCTTCTACTTTCCCAGATAACGTATTTAATAATCCTCTCGCACAACCAGCTAAAAAAAGAACTAGATCTTCAATCTCAGATGTCCTAAAAAGATCTCAAAGACTTTACGCTCGTCAACTTGAAGGTAAAACTACTCGTCAATTAGTAATAGAACATTCAAATATAGAAGGTATATCTGAAACTACCGCCTGGCAAGATTGGGATAAAGTCAAAGTTTGGAATAATGAAGATTGGGAAAAAGATAGAGAATCTCTTCTTCCTAGACTTCAAGCTATGCGTATTCGCCTTTTTAATAAAGCTGTTAAAAAAGGTCAGTTTCAAACTGCTGCTCAAATTCTCGATAGCCTAGGCAAAGTTATAGGTGAATCCGTAGAAACTGTTAATATTCAAGCTCCTGAACTTTCGATTCGAGTAGAACCAAAAAATTAACCAATATATATTTAAGTTCCCCCGCCCATATATATAAAAATTTTGGTCTTGAAGTCCTCCCCAGTCCATAACATGTACTTAAAGTCCTTAAAGGTATTTAATAGTCCTTAGAAGTCCATAGAAGTGCCTTAGAGTATATAAAAGTTTTTAGAAGTCCATAGAAGTTAATAAAAGTTTCTTAAGGTTCAAAATATTTTCTTTTGTTTACTTCGTAGACTTTATGATATAAAAATGGTATATTAGATATAGTTGAGTATTTTAACTTTTTATTTTTGTCTATCTGGTTTCTATTTCTAGATTTATACAAATAAAAAATTACAGAATACACAACTAAATAAAAACAAAAATTAACTAACTTCTCAAATGGAACTAAAAGAACTAAGAAAACGTCAAAGCTATTTAAATATAGAGTTGATGAACAATTACATGATGGCTTTTGAAATTGCTTTAAAAAAAGAATTTCTTAATAAGGATTACTTTATTAAGTACATGATGTTTATGGAGGCTACAAATGAAAAGCACCCTAGTTATCCAAACACTTTATTATTTAAGGATTCAATAACTAGGGAACATCTAAGATTTAATTATGATTTCGAGGAGGTGCAGTAATGACTCAAGACACTAAACAAAACATGACAGTTAAGGTGACAATGCCTAAAGATTTATACTCTAGGCTAGTTACAGAATCCTTAAATCATTTAGGAGAAGAAAACCTTTCACAAATGATAAGAACAATTTTAAGGAAGCACTTAAAATGAGATTTACTGTTCAATTAACTTGCTATTTAATTTTAATAGCTTCAATTTGTTTTACAGGTCTTGAGATATTCAAGACCTTAAACAATTTACAAAACAATTACTTAGACACTTACAAGGAGATTTTAAACAATGACTAAAGAAACAAAAGTTGTTTTACATAATCCAGAAAATCCTAACTCTGGATATACAATCGAAAACCCATATGCAACTAAAATCAAATTTATTACGGATGCAGTTCCTGAGGGATTCATTGAAATTCCAAAGATAACAGTTATTGGATTAATAAATTTTCTATATGTTGGAGAAGCTACTGAAAGAGATGGGAGGTGCGGTTTTAGATCAAGAGCTGTAAGCGAATTAAACTACTGGTTCAATACTAAAAAAACTTATAGATTTTGGCGTAAGGCATTAAGGCCTATGTACGAAGAAATGGGCGTACACAAACACCAAAGAAAAGTAAGAAAAGATATGGACTTTTAAGAAGTTCATATTAAAATAAAGCTCCAGGAAGAAATTTCTGGAGTTTTTTTTATTTGAGAATTTTCTCAATAAAAAATTTTATTGAGAATTTAAAAAATTTCAAAAATAAAAATAAATAAATAATTTTCAACAATTAATTAGCAATAATGAATGTCAATAATGAATGGCCGTTAATGAATGGCAATAATGAATGGACTTTTTAATTGTTTTTTATATCGTTTTGATATATTATTAAATTAGTAAACTTTATTTACTTATTATGCTAACTCAGAAACAAGATGTAAAAAATTACATCATTCAACAACTTAATGATGATGTTGGACTAGATCAACATATTAGTGACTTACATCACTTTTTATTGAATGAAGATTATTTCATAATCGGATATTGGAAGGCCGAGCAATGGTTAAAAAAAGATGATGGCTCAATTTTTGAAGCTATCGAAACAATAAAAGAATATGAAGAATCAAATTTTGGCCAAGTATCAACAGATTTAAGCAGTTCTGAAAGTGTAGCTAATATGTTAGCTTACATCTTAGGAGAAGAAATTTTGTTTAATAATGATACTTATAATTTATTCTCTAGATTCCATAATGAATATTTAAACGAAGATAAAAGAGATTTACTTATATCTAGCTTAAAAGGATAATAAAATGTCATTTAATAAAAAAGAAAAATTAGAATGGTTAAAATTAACTCATCTAATAATGAAAGATAAAAAACTATCTAAAAAACAATTAGATAGATTTGAATGGTTAAAAATTAAGGGTTATTATTATGCCTAGAATTAAAGAGATTTTTAATTAAGTCTCTTTTTTTATTGCTAAATAAGTATACTTCGTATACAATAATGAATGAACACTTCTCAAAACAATGACAGTTCAAAAAAACAACAACCCTATGAATGGGCAACCTATGAATGGGTTAGTCTATCAATCCATAATGGGAGAATATCTTATTTCTCCCAATGAATGTTTAGAAAATCTAAACATACAAAAAGCAATAAGCATGAATGATGAAGTAATGCTTAGAAAAATTCTTGAATGTGAGTATTGATTATGGATAAAGTATTTACAAAACATAATGATGCTGCTCATGGGTGGTTAGAGGTTAGTTATAAAGATATAACTGACTTAAATATTCAGAATGAAATTTCTGAATTTTCTTATATAAATAAAACTATTGAATCAGTTTTTTTAGAGGAAGATTGTGACTTAACTTTATTTTATAATGCTTATAAAGCTAAATATAATAAAGAATTAAAATTTCAAATTAGGGAAGATTATGAAATTCACCCTATTAGAAATTTACCTTGTTATACTGCGTGGCAATTTAATCTTTATTGGAATCCATTAGAGGGAAAAGAATTAAAAGACTACTTAAATTCTGAGGTTAAAAAATGAAAAATATTACAATTACAAAAACTGAATTTAATACAGTTACAGAATTTATTTTTACTTTTGAGCAAAGTGAAAATCATTTGATATGTCCAGTACAAAAAACTGTAACTTTGAATGTCAAACATTCTATTGAAGCAAGTGAAAAGGACATTATCAAAAATATGGTAAGAACTGCAATTAATGTATTAACTAAAGAAGAACAGATGAATCTTGTTAAAATCTCAAGTTGTAGTTTTTATTTTGATGAATACCCAAAAGAAATTCAAAGTAAATTAAAAACTGCACTTACTTGGTATATAGGTAGTTGGTATTTTCATATAGATCAAAGAACTGAGATTGAAAATGAATTAATAAAAGAAAATCCAGTAATAGCTAGAAATATATATAGATTTAGAGGTTAATTATGAATATAAATCCCAATAAAAAATATAAATTTGTTGATAAAGATTTAGTCAATGGATTTGTTGTACTTACTGGAAAAGAATTAAATGCAATTCTTGAAAAATCTTACAAAGAATATATGGAGAATAAGAATGAAAAAACTAACTAATAAAGATGCCTATGAAATTATTAGAGATAATACAAATTGGGCATGGGTATTTCCTCAAGACGTTAAGTTTAAATATGGGTGGATATTCCATAGGACTAGAGATTGTTGGGATGGTGAGTATCATAAGTGCAAAGAACCTATTGATTGTTATGCAGTAGATTCTCTTTATTCTTATGAACATACTGGTTATCAAATTGAAGCATGGGATGGATGTGAAATAGAAGATAGTCCATTTAAAAATAAAAATGATGATGTTGTAAGAGAAACTGTAAGAGAATTAAATAGAAGTTATCAAAAACATAAAGATGATGAATTTATAGAAAATATATATGAAAGAGTTTTTGGTGGTTCTGGTCAAAGTGCTGTAAAAAAATATTCACGTGATGATTTATTAGAAAAATTAGAAATATGGTCAAATAAAATGTTAGAGGAAGAAAAATGAAAAATAAACCAAAAGCTAACCTTTATATGCTTATCAAGATAGAAGTTGATGACGATAAATTTCCAAATGATGATGTAATAGAAGTAGGGTGGAATAGAAATAAAGAAGATGCTATTCAAAAATATATTGGAGAATTTTGTAAAAGAAACAATGCTTTATGGATTGATTTTTATTACAATGCTACGGATGAAAAATTACCGATTAGATCAGATTATGGAAAATATTGGATAGAAGGAGAATCAAGTAATGAAGTGAAGTGGGAAATATACGATAACTATTACCTACATTACGATAATTAAGGAGAATAAATGATGACTTATCAATGCAAACAAGTTGATATAGGAGATAAATGCGTAGAGTGTTTAAGATCAACTTCTTTTGGAACTGGTTTATTTGTAAATAGAATACCTGCGGATAATGATAAATATATAGGGTGGTTATGTCCAGAATGTAACTGGCATGAGTGTGATCGCTGTGATGAAAAGATTTACTGTGATGAAGATATTACACCAAATTGTGTTTATTTAGATCACGATATAACAGAATTTTTTGATGGTGCTTATAGGGTTCATTATGAGTGTCTAACTGAAAGTGAAAAAGAATGTATGGAGAAAAATTATGGCTAATGTTAATCCATATAAAGAAGAAATTATTGAAAGAATAAAAGAGTTGATAAGGGAAGGTAAACCTAAAAATTACATAATGGATAAAATAAAAGAAGAATTTAAAGGTTTAGTTAATCCAACTACACCTTACGAATGGTGGAAGGATATTATTAAACAACAAGATATTCAAGAATGGGAAAAAGAAAATAAGAAAGAAGTTATGAGTCTATACGATCATAAGAGAAAAGCTAAAATTGATATGTATTACTGGACTTATAATAGATATATTAAAAAGAAAAATGAATTAGAAAATTCAAAGTCTAAAGGTGAAGACCCAGATTTAATAAAAGAAATATATGACTTGCAAGATAGATTACAACCCTATTTAAAAAAGGTTGAATAATTTACTGGCATTGAATTTTTTGATTGTTTGAGATTCATGTAAGACCAGCACTTCCAAAAACGAAAATTCGGTAACGAAAATGAAAACTGAAATTCAACAACTTCAGTCATTAGTCACAATAGTGATAAAAATGATTAGAGCAGATTTTCCTGATACAACATCAGTTTGTAGTAAGGATTCAATGAACTTAGGAGAGTTTAAAAGAAAAGTTAAACTCACTAAAAAAGATATAGAGCTTATTAAAAAAAATCAGCCTATAACTGATGAATTAATGAAGTTAGACTTATGTGAGAGGGCTATTAATGACTAAACAATTTACTTCAGTAATTACTGTAGAGTTTGCATACAATAATCGTGTAGCTAACTCTAAAGAAGAATACATTGAACTGTTAAAACAACAGTATTTAGAGCAACATGATATTCAATTAGAAGATCATGAAATTTCACAAATAGAGGAGATTAAAAATGTCTAAAAAACATAAATATTATCGTATTACTGCTAACTCAATGATTAGTTATGAGTATTACATTAAAGTGCCTGATTCAATTACACCTGATGATATATGGCAACAACGTGGAGACAATGTTTTAGATGGTGCTAACTTTAGTGCTATAGATAATGGGTGGGGTGGTGTAGGAGATTGGGAATATGATCAAGTTATAGAAGTAGATGAAAATGAAGCTAAAGAAGAAGGTTTTGATGAGTGGGAGGAGGAGAGTTTTAAAAAATGAGTATTCATATCAGAGTTGATGTATTTGGTAATTATGAAATTTGGAGCAAAAATGAATTAGTTTCTTACTCTCTTAAAAAAGAAGAGGTGGGAGAGGCACTTCATAAATGGCTTTGTAATTCTAAAGAGGAAAAAAAATGAGTGATTCATTTATGCACAAACACCAAGCTGCACTTGATAGTCAAAGAGAAGAAGCTGCAATTAACTGGAGATTTCCAAAAGATGATGAGGAAGAAATAGAAGATAAAGACTTTCCTTATGAGGAAGAAGATTATTAATTTTTTTTATTTTTTTCTAAATATTGATGGATTGATTCTCTAATTAAAAATCCTATAGAAATACCTGCTCTTGTATGTTTTTTTAATTCTTCATATTCATCTTTATCAACACTAACGCTGATTCTTTGTAAATTCTGGCTCATAATGAATGGCATTTATATATCAACATAATATCACATTATTAAAATTTAACTATGAATGGCAATTTCCTGGTAATGAATGGCCTTTTTAAGAAAAAGAAAAGAACCAAAAGAAAAAGAATATATAATATATAAATATATTTATTATAAATATATATATACATATATGTATTTATAGAATAAGGAGAAAAATTTTAAAAATACTTGCTTGACATCTAAATAAATATCATCTACTGTCAGTAATGAACAGTTTATTATGAATGGAAAAAACTAAAGTTTGTATTTGGTTAGATTCTGAACTTCATGCTTATTTAAATGGAGCTAGAGGAGAAGAGCTAACAATTCCACAGTACATTCGTCTGATTTGTAAGCAGAAGATGAAAAGTGCTGCCAAAAGAAAACCAAAATCAGTTACATCTGATCCTTTTTCTTATTACATCATTAATCAGGAGGTAATACCTGATGATTTAAAAGAATATTCTGATCTTTTAATTGAATGGTGGCCCATCAGAAAGAAAAAAGGTGGATCTTGCACTACAAGCGTTGCTAACCGCATCTTTAAGAAGTTAAGGTCATTTCCTACACAGGATAGAAAACAAGCTCTTGAGAACGCTATAGCAGGTGGCTGGAAAGATTTATTTCCATTGAAGCAGTCCTACAAACCAGAAGAACCAGAATTTAAGCCTAAATATTTTAAA
>VTLG01008450.1_pt1 | contig 11925 bp, 13 predicted proteins | sample 4694571 | NCBI WGS metagenome assembly VTLG01 (sample SAMN12604809, study PRJNA352737) | marine metagenome | biome: ENVO:00000447; feature: ENVO:00000209|ENVO:00000569|ENVO:01000036; material: ENVO:00002151; isolation source: viral sequences binned using virsorter ... | reverse complement strand
AGTTTTACTACTTTAACTACAGGACTTGGTACATCTAGTAGAGCATATGATTTTGAAAAATTTAATTTTAATGGAACTGATAAATTAATTATAGCAACAGGTCATTCAGCTGCACAAATAATTAATACAAGTTTTGCAGTTGATGTAGTAAATGCAACAGGTGGAGGAACAGCTCCAAGTAATCCTAAATTTGTAAAAGCATTTCAAAACCATATGTTTTATGCTGGTGCAACTAACTCACAAGAGATTATATTTAGTGTACCATTTGAAGAAGATAATTTTACAACTGGTAGCGGTGCAGGATCATTTAAAGTTGACTCTACTGTAGTTGGTATGAAAGTATTTAGAAATGAATTAATTATATTTTGCCAAGATAGAATTTATAAATTAACAGGAACATCATCAAGTAATTTTGCAGTACAAGAAGTTACTAGAAATATTGGATGTAGAGATGGTGGTAGTATTCAGGAGATTGGTGGTGATGTTATATTTTTAGCACCAGATGGTCTAAGAACTATTGCTGGTACGGCAAGAATTGGTGACGTTGAACTTGGATCTATATCTAGACAAATACAATCTAGAATTGATGAAGTTACATTAGATAGAATAACTTCTGTAGTTATTAGAGATAAATCACAATATAGATTATTTTATCCAGTAACAGCTACAGGACAATTATCATCAAAAGGAATTATAGGTGTATTAAAAAATAATCCTAATACAGGATCTATAGGATTTGAATATGCAGATATAGTTGGTGTTAAACCAGCTTGTACAGATTCAGATTTTATAAGTAATGTTGAGACTCAAGTATTTGGTGGTTATGATGGTTTTATATATAAAATGGAATCAGGTAATACATTTGCAACAGGTGCAACAACTACAACTATACAGGCAGTATATAGATCACCAGATATGGTAATGGGTGATCCAGGTTTAAGAAAATATATGCAGAGAGTTAATCTAAACTATGAAGGTGAAGGAACAACTATTGATGCAAACTTAGCTCTTAGATATGATTATGATGATCAAAATACTCCACAACCAGCAAAAATAGCATTACCTAGTGTAGGTGGTGCAGGAACATATGGAGCAGCTAAATATGGTCAAGCACTATATGATGCATCAGGTGTTCCGCTAGTAAGACAATCAGTAGAAGGTTCAGGATTTGCAGTAGCACTACAGATAGATGATCAAAATAGTGCAGACTCATTTTCAGTAAAAGGCTTTCAGTTAGAATTTACCCCAGGAGGAAGAAGATAATGGCAGGCTATTCAGCACGACAATCCAGCTTTACAACAGGTGATACTATCACTGCTGCTCACAGCAATGATGAGTTTAACCAGGTATTAGCTGCATTTCACGCAACTACAGGACACTCGCATGATGGTACTGCGGGTGAAGGTGGACCTATTAGCACTCTTAGAGATGCTGATAGTAATAACAAAATATTAGTTGATACAACTAATAATCATTTAGAATTTTATGTAGAAGTATCTTCTGCTGCTACACAACAGTTAAGAATACAGGATGGTGCAATTGTACCTATTACAGATAATGATATAGACTTAGGAACTTCCTCTCTTGAGTTTAAAGATTTATATATAGATGGCACAGCATATGTTGATGCTATTAATTACAATGGTACAGCTATAAGTGCCACAGCAGCAGAACTTAATATACTGGATGGTGTAACTTCTACAGCAACAGAATTAAATATAATTGACGGTGATACAACAGCTACTTCAACAACAGTTGCTGATGCTGATAGAGTTGTACTAAATGATGGTGGTACAATGAAACAAGTTGCAGTTACAGATTTATCTGCATACTTTGATGATGAGATTACAGCAATGCCTAATCTTACATCAGTTGGAACACTTACAACTTTAACAGTTGATAATATAATTATTAATGGAACTAATATAGGTCATACATCTGATACAGATGCTTTAGCTATTGATTCAAGTGGTAATGTAACAGCATCACAAAATTTAACTGTAACTGGAGATCTTACAGTATCTGGTGATGATATTACTATGGGTACAAATACTGCAGGTAATTTATTAATTGCAGATGGTACAAACTTTAATTCAGTAGCAGCAACATCATTATCTGAAATATCTACAGTTGCAAATGATGATGTTTTTATAGCAGTTGATACTTCTGGTGGTGGACTTAAAAAAATTGCAAGATCAGCAATTGTAGCAGGATTAGCTACATCAAGTGCAATATCAAATGTTGTAGAAGACACTACACCACAATTAGGTGGTGATCTTGATATGAATGGTCAAGATATTGTTACTACTTCAAATGCAGATTTAGAATTAGCACCTAATGGTACAGGTCATGTAACTGTTAAAGGTAATACAAATCAAGGTACTATTCAGTTTAACTGTGAAAATAATTCGCATGGTCAGCAAATAAAAGCTGCAGCACACTCAGAAAGTGCTAATAACGTTTTAACAATACCAAGCACTGGTGGTGATTCAACTTTAGTATCAGATGCTTCTACATCTACATTAACTAATAAAACTTTAACTACACCAGTTATTGCAGAAATAGATTCAGGTGCAGATATTACTTTAGATGCTACAGCAGATATAATTTTAGATGCAGGTGGTGCAGATGTCACACTTAAAGATGATGGTACAACTTTTGGTAGTTTAACAAATTCTAGTGGTGAATTAGTAATTAAATCAGGTTCTACACCTACTACAGCTATGACATTTAGTGGGGCTAATGTAACTTTTGCAGGAACAGTAACTATTGGATCTGCAGGTATATCAGAGGCAGAATTAGAAATATTAGATGGTGCAACAGTTACGACAGCTGAATTAAACATATTAGATGGTGTAACATCAACAGCTACTGAATTAAATATAATGGATGGTGATACTTCAGCTGTTTCTACAACTTTAGTAGATGCAGATAGATTAGTTACAAATGACGCTGGTACTATGAAACAGGTAGCATTAACAGATGTTAAAACATATTTAAATAGTGCAGGATTTGTAACAGATGATCCAACAGCTTTAGCTATAGCTTTAGGATAATAATCATTGACTTTTTTAAAAAATAACAGTATAATATAAATAAAAGGAGAAAACACAAATGGCGAATACATTTAAAGTAGTTACATTTGCAGCAGAGCCCGCTAGTGCAGGTACTGCTTATAAAATGTATACTTGTGCAGGTAGCACAACTACTGTCGTTCTTGGTTTAATCTTAACTAATATTCATTCATCAGCAGTTACTGTTGAAGTTGAATTAGTTAGTGATACAGGAAGCAGAGGTGGTGCTAATAACGTAGCGAATGGAACATCATTTTTAGTTAAAGATGTATCAATTCCTGCAGGAAGTTCATTAGAACTTTTATCTGGTGGTAAAGTTGTATTAGAAGCAACAGATGAAATTAAAGTAGATTGTTCTGTAGCTGATAAAATTTCAGGCACATTGTCTATAATGGAGATAACGTAAGATGGCTTATATTGGAAACAAACCAGCTAACAAAGCAGTAGTTGCAAGTGATCTTGATCCAGCAGTTATTACTGGTCAAACAGCTCTATCATCTGAACCAGCAGATACAGATGAGTTTTTAATTAGTGATGCGGGAGTTTTAAAAAGATTAGATGCTAGTTTAATTGGTGGTGGAAAAATAGGACAAGTAGTTCAAACTCATTTTACAACACAATCACAAATGAGTTCTAGTAGTTTTGCTGCTATATCAGGTTGTACTGTTGATATAACACCAAGTGCAACTTCAAGTAAAGTTTTTGTTATGATATCACTTTGTGCTGGAGTAAATCAAGCTTCTTATGGTTTTTTTAAATTATATAGAGACTCAACACTTATAGGATCAGGTTCGGATAGCTCTAATAGAATAGGATGTAATTTTTCTATAAGTCAAAATGATGGAGATAATACAAGTGATGGAGTAAAACAAGTTAATTATAATTATTTAGATAGTCCAAGTTCAACATCGCAACTAACTTACACAGTTCAAGCTTCTACATTTAATAACTCAACTATTACATATAATAAAACACCAGATAATTCTGATAACGGAAGAACGACACAAGGATCATCAACAATAACAGTACTAGAGGTATTAGCATAATGGATTACGCAAGAGCAATAAAAGCAATAAATAAAGATGCAGAATTTATAATTAATGATAGTGATTTAGATAATATTAATTGGTTAAATGATACCACTCCTATTTCTAAATCTGATATTCAAACAAAAATGACAGAGTTATTAGATGGTGATAAAACTGAAAAAACTAATACTGCAAACAAAAAAGCATCAGGAAAACAAAAATTAAAAGACTTAGGTCTTGATGATGATGAAATTAAAGCATTAATGGGGGTTGAATAATGGCATATATAGGACGTGAACCAACAGTTGGAAACTTTCAAGTTTGTGATGCCATATCAGTAGTCAATGGTCAAGCAGCATACACTATGCAAGTATCATCTACAAATGTTTCACCAGAAACTGCTAATCATGTTTTATGTAGTTTAAATGGAGTATTACAAAAACCAGGTAGTTCATTTACAGTATCTGGTTCAACAATTACTTTTGCTAGTAACTTAGCAACAGGAGATGTTATAGATTTTATTCAAATATTAGGATCAACTCTTGATCTTGGTGTACCTAGTAATGACACAGTAGGTGCTGCACAAATTAAAGATGATCTTATTTCTGGAACAACTGCTTTAGCAAGTGAACCAGCAGATACTGATGAGTTCTTGGTTTCAGATGCTGGAACATTAAAAAGAATTGATTATTCATTAATTAAACCAAGTTCATCTTTTACAAAAATTTCAACAACAACTATTTCAAATGCGGCTTCAGTTACTTTAGATGTTTTTACTTCAACTTATAGAAACTATAGAATTATTGGAAGTGGTTTTACACCAGCAACAGATGCGGCACATCTAAACGGAGAAATATATCAAGCAGATGATACAGAAGCTGGTAGTTATTATTGGGGTTCTCCTCAATGGTATGATGATGGCTCAGATGGTCTAACTTCAAATGTTTATGGTGGAACGGCAGAGGGTTCATTTCTTGTTTTTAGAGGAACTGATAGTGGTGGAGATAAAAGTCAAGCAAATTTTGACATGATGGTTTACCAACCACAAGTCTCAGATGCAGATACAACATTTAGCATACAATCTGCTGGTAGGAGAGATGGAACAAGAGGTGCAATTGAAATTTCAGGTGGATTTGCTGGTGGAGCAAACTCTTTTACTAAAGTAAAATTTTCTTTTTCATCAGGTAATATTGTAAATGGTGTTGTTACAGTTTATGGATTGGAGAATTAATTACACATGGCACTCAAGTTTGCTAACAATAACTCTCTATCAGCAATCACAACTAAACCAAGTGGTTTAAGTGGTGGGTCATTAAACCTTATCTCTACACAAACTGCATCAAGCTCATCTACAATATCTTTTACATCTGGTATTGATAGCACCTATGATGAGTATGTGTTTAAGTTTTATGATATACACCCAGCTACTAATAGTACAGCATTTCGTTTTAATTTATCAGTTGATACAGGCAGCAATTATAATGTTACAAAAACAACAACTGTAACTCAATATTATCACGATGAGGGTGATAGTGCTACTGCACTTCAATATGATACAGGCATGGATTTAGCACAAAGCACAAATCCACAAATTATAGCAGAAAACATTGGTAATGGTAGTGATGAATGTGCAAGTGGTTATTTACATTTATTTAACCCATCATCAACTACTTTTGTTAAAAATTTTTTAATATCATCAGCTAGTTATTTTGCTAGTGATTATTCTAATAATTACTATGTAGCTGGTTATGGTAATACAACATCTGCTGTTGATGCAATACAATTTACCATGTCATCAGGCAACATAGATTCAGGAACAATAAAATTATATGGCGTTAGTTAAATATAACAATAATAGTATAAGTGCTGTAACCTCTGCTGCTGCAATACCAGCTGGGGATATGACTTTGATTAAATCTCAAACAGCATCTTCAAGTTCTACTATTAGCTTTGTTCATGGAAGTTCAGATGTTGTTTTAGATAGTACATATCCTATTTATGTTTTTAAATTTATTAATATGCACCCAGCAACTGACGATCAATCTTTTTCATTTCAAGGTTCAACAAATACAGGAAGTTCTTATGGTGTAACTATTACATCATCATCATTTAGAACATATAATCAAGAAAATGATGGTGGTAATGGTTTCGGTTATTTAACTGATTACGACCTTGCTCAATCAACAAATTTTCAAAGATTAGGACAAACTGTGGGAAATGCTAATGATGAATCTTTTAGTGGAGAACTTTTTCTTTTTAATCCAAGTTCTACAACATTTGTAAAACATTTTATAGCAAGAAATGTTCATGCTGGTTATGCAGATTATGTTGGAGATGGTTTTACTGCGGGGTATTTTAATACTACTTCTGCTATTGATGCTATACAATTTAAATTTGCATCAGGCAATACTGATTCAGGCACAATCAAACTCTATGGAATAAAGGATAGTTAATGAGCATAGTTAAATTAAATAATAGAGGTATAAAAAACGCAACTGCTTTTGGTTCTATAACAGGATTAGGCAGTATGATATTTATTAAAAAGCTAACAGCTTCTAGTTCTGCAACTTTATCTTTTGTTGATGGTTCTAGTTCAGTTGTTTTGGATAATACTTATAAGGAATATCTGTTTACTTTTAACAATATGCATCCAGCTACAAACCAAGTATATTTTCAATTTAATATAAGTGTTGATAGTGGTTCAAACTATAATGTAGCAAAAACTACAACTTTTTTTCAAGGTTATCATACAGAAAATGGTAGTGATGCTGGTGTATCATATCAAACATCAAGAGATTTAGCACAAGGAACTGGATCACAATATTTAACAAGGCAAATTGGGAATGGAAATGATGACAATGCAGGTGGTTATTTACATTTATTTAATCCATCTTCAACTACTTTTGTTAAACATTTTATAGCCACTTCTAGTAATAATTATGGTGGCGATACTTACTATATGAATAATTTTATTGCTGGATATGGTAATACTACAAGTGCTGTAGATGCAGTTCAATTTTCAATGAGTTCAGGAAATATAGATGCTGGAGATATTTGTTTATACGGAATTAATTAATAATAATAAGGAGAAACAATGCCAAGATATAAATTAGTAAATGGAGAACGAATACAGTTCACAGCTGAAGAAGAAACAGCTAGGGATGCCGAAGAACAAGCATGGGCAGATGGTGCTCTCGCTAGAGCACAGGCTAATCTTAGATCTAAAAGAAATGCTCTTTTAGCTGCAACTGATTTCTATGCTTTATCTGATGTAACTATGTCAGATGACATGAAAACATATAGACAAGAGTTAAGAGATTTACCTAGTGGTAAAGACACTGTTGCTAAATGTGAAGGTGCTACATTTCCAACTAAACCATAATTATAATGTCTAGGGTTAATTTTAAAAACTTTACACCTAGACCTAAACCAAGAAAAAGACCTAGAAGACACAAAAAAAATTTAAACAAACAAGAAAAAAGAATGCAAAAAAAATATAATCGACAGGGGAGATAATGGCGACACCAGACGAAGTACAATTACAAAAGGGAACTATAACACCTGCTCAAGCAGAGCAAACAGGTAGTCAAAAAGCTGTTTCATTAATAGATAGTTTAATAACTCAACCTAGTTTACCTACAGGTACAACTTTATCACCGCAGTTACAAAATATAGCTACTACTGAATTAATGGGAACTGCAGGTGTTACTGGAACTTTAGCTGCAGCTACGCCTGCTACAGCTGCTGCTCCAACTATAGCTGGACCTAGCACACTTGCTGGAACTCAAGTAGCAACACCAACAGCACAGACAGCAGCTCAAATGACAGCTGCGCAAGTTTCAGGAAATATTCCTACAATGACTGCTGCTACTGGTACAGTTACTCAACCTATGACTGGAGCAACAGGGGCTATTACATCTGATGCAACAGTAAGAGGTCAATTAGAAAGTTTACAAAATGAAGTACAAACAGCTTTAAATACAGGTAATCCCCTACCAGTATGGGCTAGAGGTGCTGCTAAAGCTACTGAAGCTGCAATGGCTAATAGAGGTTTAAGTGCAAGTTCAATGGCTGCAGAAGCATTAGCTGAAGGTATTATGAACTCTGCTATACCAATAGCAAAAGCAGATGCTGATAGTTATAAGCAAATGATATTTCAAAATTTGTCTAATAATCAACAAGCAGCTATTACAAATGCACAAGCATATCTTAAAATGGATTTGGCTAATTTGTCTAACAGACAACAAGCTAATTTACAAAATATAAATACTAGACAGAATTTTTTATTATCAGATCAAGCAGCTTCTAATGCTGCATTTCAGTTTAATGCTACAAGTCAAAATCAAGTAAATCAATTTTATGATAAATTAAATACAACTATAGCAGATCAAAATGCTGCTAGACTTGATGCAATGAAAAAATTTGCAGAAGCAGAAACAAGCAAAATTAATGCATTAAATGCACAAAATACAATTGCAGTAAATGAAGCAAATGCAAAAAGAGAAGACACTGTAAATAGATTTAATGCAACATTAGAAAATCAAAGACAACAATTTAACGTAGCAAATCAAAGAGAAATAGATCAATCAAATGTAGTATGGAGAAGAGCAATAAATACAGCTAATACAGCTGCAGTAAATGCTTCTAATCAAACTAATGCACAAAATTTGTTAAACCTGTCTAATTGGGGTTTATCTTCAGCATGGCAACAATGGAGAGATGAAGCATCGTGGGTTAATACTTCTTCAGAAAATATGGAAAATAGAAATCATAATTTAGCTATGGCAGCTTTAGAAAGATCTACTGCTGTAGATTTACAAGATAGTGCATCAAAAGATGCAATGTATCAAATGATTGGTAAATTTGGTTTTGATTTACTAACAGGTAATTAGGAGAATAAATGATAAAAGATATAGTACAAGGAGCAGTTAAAAGTGCAGCTAACTGGGTAGGAACAACAATAGGTGGAGAAACAGGTGGAAAAATAGCTGATAAAATAACAGGTTCATTATTTGAAAAAAGAGGAGTTGGTGGTGATTTTGAAGTAATAGATACTAGAGTTACACCGCCTAGTGTTGGTGGATCTTTAATGGGATTTAAATCACCAGGTATGGCTGGTAGAACTTCAAGAAGAATGAGTGGTGGTATTAAAACTGTAGATGCTGATACTATAAATGCTGAATGGAATTATAGATTAAAAAGATATCTAGTTGATATGAGATATTTTAGTAGGAAATCATAGGAGAAAATATGGATCAATTTAAAGAAGGTCAAGATAATCCGTTTGATGCCCCAGTACCTGGTCAAGGTTTAACAGACACACCAGGCAATTATCCTTGGGAACATCCGCCACAATTTACAGATACATCAGAAGCTGCAGATTTTGTATGGGAAAGATTACATAGACCAGAGTTTGCAGAAAGAGTTTTAGGTATGTTAGATGCAGGAATACCTGTAGAGGCAGTAGGAAGAATTATAATTTTTAATGGATTTATGGAAGGTAAATGGACTCCCGATGTAGCTTTTATAATTGCAGAACCAATAATGAAAATGATTGTAGCTATGGGTATGCGAGGCGGTATAAAAAATTTTAAAATGTCTATGGGAGATATTACTAATAATAAAGATATGCAAGCTATTACTAAAATTAAATTAGATAATTTACAAGCTAAAAAAGCTACAAAGGCTGCAACAAGTATTAAGAAAGATATTAAAAAAATAGAAAGTAAAGGTTTAATGGCTAAACCTGAAAAACAGGAGATAGAATAATGAGTGCTTTAAGAGGAATATTTACAGGATATCTTGGTGCTAAAATAAGAGATACAGAAGCTGCAGACCAATTAAAAGGTAGAGTATTAGAATCAGCTGGTACAAATTTTTATACAAATATTTTACCTAATCAAATGGAAGCTGAAAATTTAAGAAGAGATAATTATGATTTATTAGCTGGAGAAGATCCTAATCTTGCAGAGTTAGCTGATATAAATAATTTTACAGCAACAGAAGCAGGTATGGAAAAATTTAAAGAGTTTAGAGAAAAAAATAAATTAAAAGGTCCAGATGCATTAAAGAATCTTAATTTTGAAACAGATTACAATACTAGATATACTAAGAGAGGAAAAGATTTTAACGAGAAATATCAACCTATTTTAAATCAATTAGGTATAAAAGAAATAGGTGGTATGGGATATAATACAGTAGAAAGTTTAGTTGGTGGTAAAGAACCAGGTCCAATGAAATCTACAGATATGGCAACAGCACCAGCACCATCTGATAGTTTTGCTAGTACTCAGTTGTCTGATTATTTTGTAACATCACCTATTAGTTATGATATACCTGAAGGTGAATTTCAAAAAGTTGCATCAACAATGAGAGAGTTTGGTCAATTTTTTACACAAGATAAAATAACTGGAGAATTAAAAATAAATTTAAATGAAACAAACAGAAATGAGTATGGTGCTTTAAGAAATATTACTCAAGAAATAGCACAAAATTATTTAGATCAAGATGGTAAAGTAAATGTAAGTGCAGCAATGACGGCAGGAAGTAATATTTTAACAGAGCAAACTAGTAATGTAATATATGGTAGGCAGCGTGCTGATGGATTTGAACAGGGTATAGCAGCTGCAGATGGAAGTGATTTTAGTCAAAACTTTAATAACACTTACAAAACTGATAAAGTTAAAAAAGAATATTTAGCACAAGGTTTATTTAATTTAGATGGTGGGCAAGAAGCTCAAAAATATTTTGCACAAAGTTTTCCTGAAACTGTGCTATTCGATGATAATACAAGTGTAAGAGATTATTTATTAAAGTTAACTGGCTTAAAGAGATAATATGACAAAGGGATTTTCACTTGGTGATTTTAATATAAATCAACAAGCAGCTGAAGGTGCATCTCCTAAAAAATTTAATTTAGGAGATTTTAATAAACAATTACCGCCTGATGAAAATAAAATTAAAAAAGACAAAACTATAAAAAATTTTATACCTATACAAAAAAATGCTGATGGTTCTTTAAAATATACATTTGATAATATTTATGATAATGAACAATTAATGTCCGTTGCTAAAGATTATTATTCTAATAAAAATCGTGAAAGTTATACTGATAAAGAGGCAGTTGATAAATTTATATCTGATAGAACTTGGAATCAAGCTAACACTTTTGCAATGGGTAAAGAATTTTTATATGTTACTGGAGAAAATTTTGGCGAAGATCAAAAAGCTAGATTATCATATTTAACTAGATACTGGGATGAATTACCAAATTTTTATGAAGAAGGTGGTAGAGGGGCATCAGGATTTTTTGCTAATTTAGGTGTTGGTGTATTAGATCCTTTAAACATATTTGGTGGGCTAGTAGGTGGTCAAGTTGGTAAACAAGTATTAAAAAAAGCTGGACAAGAAGTTATAAAATCTCAAGTAAAAAAGAAAGCTGGGAAAAAAGTTGTAGAAAAAACTGTTACAAAAGAATTGTTAAATAGTCCTGAAGAATTATCTAAGCTATCTGCATCAGCAAAAAAACAAGCATTGTTAAAAGGATCTGCTTCTATGGCAGGAGTTGAAGGTGCAGGATTTGGTACAATAGATATTGCCAACCAGCTAGTAGAAAGAGATTTAGATTTACGAGAAACTTTAGATCCTGTAAGAACAGGAACAGTTGCTTTGACAGCAACAGGTCTTGGATTTTTTGTACCATTAACTGCTGGATATTTTGGAAATAAAATTATTAATTTAAAATTAGCTAAGAATAATAATTTACCAGATGGTAAAATGAAAAATTATTCTAAAAAATCTCCTGATAATGAAAATAAATCAGA
>VTLG01004926.1_pt1 | contig 11925 bp, 13 predicted proteins | sample 4694571 | NCBI WGS metagenome assembly VTLG01 (sample SAMN12604809, study PRJNA352737) | marine metagenome | biome: ENVO:00000447; feature: ENVO:00000209|ENVO:00000569|ENVO:01000036; material: ENVO:00002151; isolation source: viral sequences binned using virsorter ... | reverse complement strand
TTGGGGTCAACGTAGATAACATTACCTTGTATATTCTTTAGAAAATTCTCCAGTCTTGAAAGAGGCATCCTATTCTTCTCTAATTACAGATTCTGTCTAAGTTTATTTATTCAAGTAGTAATTGTGTTTGGTGGGCCATCAAATCGAGGATCAGTGTAAGTTCTTTTATCATCATCTACTTTATTTGGGTCAAAGTTAGGATCTGGATAATCTTTCCAACTGCTTCCTTCATACTCAACAATTAAAGGATTAATATCCTTTCTCTCACCATATACATGATAGAAACAATCAATGGTCGATAGGTCAGTGATCAAATCAGTATTAGTTGAATCCTCTGCGATGACAATAAATTCATTATTAAACTCTTGAATCACAAGATTTTGATTTGATCCGATTGGTTGTAACTGAACAGTAATACTATCCTCATGAACTAAATCTTTCCAATAGTAAGGTAATTCGATTACATTAGACTCTTTTAATCTACCACGACAATAAACTCCCACCTCTGGGCCCTCAATACAAGCATAACGAAGTCGGTGTCCTTCACCTTTTGTGGGATGTTGTATATCAAATGGTTTTGGTTTACTATCTGCAACTGCAAATCTAGATGCAAGTTTTCCCTTGTTACCACAATCAACCGCACCACTAACGAACATATCACCTATGACATGAACGGTATCAACAGATGAACCACCAGATATGAGTAACGCATTAGCAGTCTTACCATCACCGAAAACGGTCATATTACCATCAACCTTAATCGCTAAATCCGCTTGAGCTGTTGGTTGTTGATCCGATGAATCTTGAGGTGCAGAATTTGAACTAACGTTTAAAAATCCATCATAATTTGGTGATACATTTGGTTTTCCAATGTGAACAGGGCCATTCAACACCGCAGTCCCTGTGGGTGACTGATCAGGCGGAGTGTAAGAAACATCATTTGTTCCGACAATTATTTTGTCAGTTTCTATAACTGATACATTCATAGCGATCTTATGTTAAGGGATTGAAATTGTTTACTAATTACTCCAAAGTTTTTTTCAGAAAAAGCTGAAGCAACAAATATATTATATTCAAATTGACATTTGTTTTTAACAAATACATTTAAATCTCCACTCTTTACAAAAACAGTGGCATTTTCACTTTGAACTCTTAAAGCAGCTGTATCAACATCTATTGATCTTTTTGCTTTAATCGTCATCGTACCATCTTGTTTACCACCAACAGCGTTAAATCTAATGTTCTGTCCTCTTAAAATGATATCTCCATTATCAGCGTTCAGAACAATGTCGCCTCTTTTACAATTAATTTGTTTCGCTGGTAAGCAATAAGTAATTGGAGATTCTCTAAAAAGTAAACCATTTCCAAGATCCTCCTCATATAATCCTGGCGTGGATAAAACTGCTCTTCCACCCCCAGGCCCTTTTGGTTCTGCACCAACACCAGTTGATTGATGAAAAGTAAATGATTGACCCTCCTGAGATTTAACTCGAAAGTTGGTCATTCCATGTATTGATGGTTGTCCACTAGAAAAAGAATATCTTAGAAAATCTCTTTCTTCAACATTTTTTCCGTCAGTTGGTTTTTTAGTATTATGATTAGTCATTTATTTTTGAATACAACTAATTACAGTGACAACAGCATCTTGAGTTACACCTTGAGTTATCTCAACATTACGTTTAGCATCATCGACCTTAGTGAATTTAAGAACAGGTAATAATTTTGCACCAACTCCTTTTTTACTATTTATTTGCAAATCAGGAAGATCCGTAAATCCAAATCCACTATTTACAACATTTGCATCTATCACATGGCCGTCTTGCACAACTAGTTCAACCTCTGCACCATCTACAATCACTGTATCATTATCATCATAGTTAACACCAGCGTTTTGTACAACTACATCGTCAAGTTCAGTTACATATGAAGTCTCTCCATCATAATTTTCATTCGGATCTGGAATTACTTCTTTTATAGTTAAAACACCATTTTCATCTTGAGTGGTTTCAATTGTATTTGGTAAGAAACCTGAGCCTGGGTCTGTGATTACGACATCAACCACTTCACCTTTATCATTAATTCTTGGATAACCACCAGCAGAAGATCCATTACCACAACTATCAACGAAAGTTAGTAACGGCGGGGATGTATATCCCGATCCAATACCACCTAGAGAAACACCAATTATTCTTCCGATAGCATTGACAATCGCACTACCAGTTACACCTCTACCTCCACCACCAATAAAGTCAACTTTAGGTGGCCCACAACGAAGAACATTTGTATTACAATCTGGTTTAGATGGTGAGGCAGCAATTGCACCATCTATAGAATCTAAGAGAGGATTAATTAATTTATTCAATGAAGCCTTTTCAATAATTCCACCCATCTTATCCTCAAGTTCTTTTTGAACTCCATACTTAGTTGAAAAAGATGTTGGTTCTGGTGGGCAAGTTATTCCATCACATTCTAGAACATTTGTAATAAGATTTGCAATTTGAATTCCCTTCGTGAATACTTCACTAGGTAGTGCTATGCCACCACCGTGTAAATTATTTAATTGTCCAAACAAACCACCAAGATCATTGTCCAATACATTTAAAACTTGTCCAAACATATCACCTAAAAAATTCTCAATTGCACAAATGGGAACATCTAAAACACTTCCGATCATATTTTCTAAACTTCCCTCTATATAATCAAGTAAATCATCTGCAATTTTTTCAAGATTACAATAAACCAATTTGTTTAATCTTGATGTTGCTTCTGAAGCTTTAAACTTAAGATGTCTGTCAACTTTTGTAGATAAGTCATCACTAAATTTGCCAACACTCTCCTGTATTAACCAAGATCTACCCCGACGAACTAAACCTGTCATTGAATTATGAATCTTGGAAGCTGTCAATTTAACTTCCTTTTTCATGTCAACAAAACCACCGTAAATTGGATCTATGAATGTTTCAGAGTTGTTTAATTGTTGTAGTAATTGTAGTTTTTGAGTGAATTTCTTCATCTCAGTGGTTATTTTTGCAATCTCATCAGTTTCGCAAAAGTTTTCGGTGTGAGTTGTAGTGGTGGTATTTTCTTCTGCTTGAATCTCAGCAGCACTGTTCGCAGTATAAGAATAGGTTATATCATTTTTAGTTTCATTAAATCCAATTTTTGTAGAATTATTTCTTACTGTTGATGACACAGTATTATTAAATTCACCGTCTTTTATATAATCTTCAGTTACTTCTTGGAAATCTTGTCGATATAAGGTTGCAAATATGGCTGGTTGTTGTGCTTCTTCACCATCAAAGAAAAATCCTAATACTACTTCTCCACCTTGATACTGCACTGTTTGTGTTCGACCACCAACAGTTGTGGTGTTTGGTGGTAAAAGAATATGTGCAAGGGGCAACTCTTCATCTTTTAAATCATCAGTATCATGATATCCAAGAATACGCACTCGACATCTATGGGAATAAATGGGTTTACCATCATCCATATGTTGACTTTCTAAGGTTTTATCCCACTTTCCATCCTTCGGATCAGTAACTTTACCAATCCACCAGACCATAGGATCTCTACCAAAAAAATTCTGTGTCATTTAATTAGTCGTCATATACCAGACATTCTGGTTCATCGGGGTGCATATCACAAAATAGTTCGAGTGCGTTGGGATCGTGATGATCGCCTGCTGCAATCTCTTTTTTATGATGTTCTGCGTACACCTCTAACTCATGCAACTCTTCCTTTGCATGTCTGCGTGCTGCTGGATTTGCTTGTGGATCCTCAGCAATTTTCTTATCATATTCAATGTGATCTTCGATTGATTTCATTTGATTCTCCTGTTTCTTTTATTTAAGCATTTTCTGGGGTGAATAAATCTCTAATGAGACGTAGATGAGTTCTAAACTTACCACCTTCAAACTCATGCTTTAAATGAGATATTAAATACTTTCCACTGATATCGTTAGATTTTTCATCTCCAAACTTATTGATGTATTCAGATACTGGAAATCTAACTAATATTGTTTGTCCAGCTCTTAACTCTGGATTTAATGAAACTGTGATATTCAATGTTTGTGTGTTTAATAAAGCAAATCTAGCATAAGATTTATTTTGATAAACAGCAAGATCAGTGAATTTTTGTACATTTTCTAGTGAGGTATCATTCTCTTCATAATGTTGATGAACACCAGTATCTACAACTCTGAGCATTATTCGAGATGGTTTACCCTCAATGTTAACTGGAACTTTTGGTGGTTTTAAAGTGAGATCCGCAGCTTCGGTCATATTAAATTTTACCTTAGTTATCTTAGTTTTGTCAAGCTCTACAAATGTTGTTTCATTATTATATAAGCCAGATTTTGCATTTAGAACAATATCATTTCCACTATTAAGATTATATTCTTCAATTACTAAATCATCTGATGCACTAATTTCAGTTTTAACATATGTAAATTCTGGTTCTAATTCAAATAAGGATCTAATTGATTTAAAATGATAACCATCGTAATTTTCAAAAAACATAAATCCATAATCTGTTTTAGTTTCATCATTGTATCCAGCACCACCAGCCTTTGGTTGTAGTCTTTGAATTATGTCAAATGAGGTGTCCTTATTACCCACAAATGCATAATTATTCTTAGATCGATCAGTTTCACAATCCACCTCTTTCGTAGTTTTAATTCCTTTCGGATCCTCTACCATTATTTTTTTAATTGAGTCAGATATATTACCTACATATCTTCTGTTAATTCTAGCAGTTTCATTTTTAATCAAATCTTTTGATACAAATTGTAAGGTGGCTGTTTGTTGCTTAACTCCAGAAGTTACTCCTCCTATAGAGTTTAATATTAATTCTTGTTTTTCTGGAGTGATAGTAAACTCTTCAAACTCAGAGTCTTTTCCACTTTTCATCTTAACTGCGAGTTTTTCACCACCATAAACACCCTTTGAAGATAATGTTCCATCAACATCTATAATTTTTACTACTGCACTAATTGATGGACTTGTTATACTCTCATAATAATCAATTGATCTAACACCAGAGAGCAAACCAAACTCGCCATCTAAGACAGGATTAACCTCAGATGGAAAAAGGGAACATTGATTTAGGGAAAAGTTTTTTGCCATTATACTATTCTAGTCCTATTTACTATCTTTGTGCCTTGTTTTTTAATAATTGTGCGAACTACAGTTTGAATTGGTGTCGTTTTTGTGACTGAAGGTGGAACGAATTTAATATCTTCATTTGGCATTATGTTTACATCTTGTTTTGCAACCATCAATTCAGGCCCCTTCTCACCAACCACTGATATTTGACCTTTATTTAAAGTTCCACCATCCTCTCTCTTTTTAGTTTGTCTTAATAAGTTACCTAAAAGACTTTGTTGTGGTTGAAATAACTTTGCTGTATATTCCACTCCTTTCAAAAAACCTTGTTGATAACCCTCAGTTAAACCTCGTTGATAAAATTTTTGAGAATCTTTTAACGATGATTTAGTTCTACCCAAAAGTTGAATGTTCTCAGCCGACAATTTTTTAGATTTTTGCATCAACATCATTCTATCTCTACTCAGTTTAGCTGAGTTGAGTTTAACATCTGATATCAAATCCAAATTCCTTGAACCAGATAATTTTAAAAATTTTTCTGTTGATATCTTCATGGTTTTATACTATTGATAGATTTTTTATGGAATTGCTTTCAGATAGAACTATCGCAGTCACTGGTGAATTTGCTGTTTTGAGTGATGGACTATCAGCGATCACTTCACCTCTCTGATTACCAATAACAGGTTCATTTACAACTTCGGTGCCACCTTCTATTATTGTAGTTCCTCCATCTATGACATTATTTTTAGACACAGAGACATCATCAAAATTCATAGGTTGATTATAGACAGTGTTTGTAGTATAAGAACTATAACTACTATCAGATTGCACTTTATCTCTTGGATTTACAATATTATCAAAGAGTTCTCCATCCCCAATCTTAGAAATATCGTTTAGAATTGACGTTATACCTTCATTTGAATTAATTTTTATATTCTTATCTTTTATTAATTTTTGTAAGTAATCATTTCCTCCAAACTTATTATCCTTTTTGTTTAATTTCAAATTGTTTATTGCTTCTTCTACTGTATTACGCTCAGCGGTGATAGAACTAACATCCTTTTCTAACAACAACTGTTTATTCAGTTCAAACTGATTTTCTATTCTATCTCCCTCTTTTTCAAGCATAAGTAGTAACTGTTTTTTTCCTGATTCAGATTTTTCATCAGTAATATTCTTAATAATTTCAGTTGAATCAAAACCACCAAAACCAAAAGCATCATCTCCAACTGTGTCAGTATCAAATGGACTACCAAAACCAAAAGCATTGTCCCCTACATTTTCTTCAGTGAAACCACTTAAAAAACCCGAACCTTGTGACTTATCTTCAGTGTATAAATCTAATTCATTATCTTTTTTTCTATTCTTCTCCCTATTTTTTTCATAATCCTTCTTCGTCGATGATTGCATCAATCCTCCAATACTACCACCTAGACCAAGAAGTCCTATCGCAAGTAAATTTGCTCTTGCTTGATTTTGAATTTGTGGATCAACAACATTCTTGAACAAATTAAAAGAAGATTCTCCAATTTTTTTACTTTTTACTTGTTTTTGTAACTGATCTTCCTGTGCAAATACTTGTTCCTCTAGAGCATCTGTCTCTGATTTTTTTATTGTTTGTTCTTGTACAATTACATTTGTGACTTCATTAATTTGATTTTGAACATTTTGAACTCCAGAGTCAAAATTTACCTGTAGAGATTCAATTAATCTTTTCAGATCCATTTGAACCGCATTTAACTGAGATTGCACCATGTTTGAATTTGATAAGGCCATATTCGCTACCTTATCAATCTCAACAATCTGTTCAAAAAAATTATTCAGAGTGATTTTCTTTTTTGGTTGTTCCTCATCCATACTTCTGAGCGCCTTCTTGTTGTTGTCTCTTCAGATTTTCACTTTCAATATAATCTCTAAGAAGAGCTAAGTAAATATCTCTCTCCCAAGGCATCATATTTTCAAGTTCTGTCAAGCTATATTTATGGTATTGCATCAGAGCAAAATTGATTCGATAATACGATTCAAGGTCTTCTCGTGCAATACTTAACCGAAAAAATCGGCTAGACCCTCCAAAACGACACTACTCTTTTTCTTTGTATTCGGATTTGTTACCTCAATCTTATGAGATAATTTAGGCATTGTTGCGAAAAATTTTTCAACCTCTTTATATTGTTTTGAATTTAATTGTTCTATAAATTCAACTCTTTCTTTTGAGGTGTAATCCTTAGCATCCCAGGCATCCTCCTGAGTATAGATTGTATCAATACACTCTGATATAATCTTAAAAGTTTTATTTACATTATCTTTCGGATCTTCATTGACATCAAAATTAGTTTCAATGAATTGATTGATAGATGGATACTTCATACGAAGAGTCATTTTATCATCAAGAACAATATCAGTTTTATGATCTTTTGATTTGACAACTTTTATTTCATCCACATATACTGTGACAGGAATCTCTGTTTCACCATCATCAGGACATGTGACTCTTACATTAATAGCTTCACCAATTGATTTAGCACGAATATTCAAAAAGATATATTCAATATCAAAAGTAGGAAGATCGTCTACATCTACACCTTTAGTTAGAATACATTGTTTCAAAACATCTTTTACTGCATTTGTAATCTCAGATTGACTTTTTGATTCCAACGCAATAATTAAAACTTTTTCTTCTTTAACTAAAAATGGTCTATATTTAATTTTTTTACTTGATGATGGCAATTTCAACTCATATGTTGGAGTTGCAACAGTTGGTAATGGCATAATAATTTATTCAGTATTTTATATAGGATAGTTTATTTAGAAAGATCCAGCTGGAAAAGTATTTCCATATTGTGCATTATCTGCTCTAACCAACTGTCCTGTGGTATTAAGATTTTGCTTACTTATAGTATAACCACCTTCAACAGCCGTGTCATCTGCTATTGAGTTTTTTATATCTTTCGATGTATTAATAAGATCTCCAGAGGCAACAGGAATCGAACTCTGAAAAGAAGTGAAGTCTGTAAAGAATCTGTCGTATGATAACGCAATCGAACATCTCATTATAGATGATTGACCATAAGATATCCTTATTGATTGCATATTTTGTGGCCAAACATTTACGAATTCATAATGTGAAGTTGAAGTGGTGGATTTAGGATCGCCAGCAGTGTTTTTACCCTCTAAAAAAGTATCTCTTTCAAACTTAGAAACGTGAACCGTTTCCTTATAAGTTTCTGGATAACTTAATCTACCAAAAGTTCTGGGGTCAGCACTATTAGTTGATAAAGGATTAATGTAAGACATCCAACTTTCCATAACTTCTAAAATTAGATGATCAGCATCAACATAAAAAGTTAAATTTAAAGGTGGAAATTGTCTTAAGGTTGGAAAAATTTCTTGCACACCTTGATGATGTCCAACAGCTTGTGTTGTCAAGTAACTCGTGCCAGGAATCTCAGCTTGAGTACATAACAAATTCATCTTTTGTTTGAAATCAAGACCATCAAATTTTCTACCGCCAGAAGCTGTGCCCTTAAACCAGTTACTCTGTTTTCCAAAACTAAATGTCACTTGATAAAAAGTATCAAGAGATACACGAGATACAGGATCCCGAACATCGAGCATATTCTTTGGTTTTAATTCTGAATCTTTTGGAAATGACACGATAAATAAACTAGGGGTATAATACTATGTATGAGTTATAAAGGAATATATAAACCTTCTAATCCTAAAAAATATAAAGGCGATCAACATAATATTATTTATAGGTCTTTATGGGAAAGAAAATTCATGAATTACTGTGATTTAAATGAAAATGTCCTTGAATGGGCATCAGAGGAGTTTTTTATTCCCTATTGTGATCCAACTACTAATCGTGTTCGTAGATATTTCCCTGATTTCTTTATTAAATATAAAGATAGAGATGGTAATATTCGTAGATCAGTGATTGAAGTTAAACCCATGAGAGAAACTTTAGAACCAAAAGCGACAAAAGGCAAATCAAGAAAAACTCTTATCAATGAATCAATCACATACGTTAAAAATCAAGCAAAATGGAAAGCAGCAAGAGAATTTTGTGAAGATCGTAAATTAGAATTTAAAATCATGACAGAAAAAGAATTAGGAATCCGATGAGTATTCTTCAAAACATATTGAATAAAGTTAGTGGACAAGTCAATGAGGATTTCTTTCGACAACAACTAATACAGGAACTTGGATCTACAAACTTTGATGATGACGCTGCAGATACAGGTGGATTTGCTCCTGGCCAATTATATTTTTTTACCTATCAAGCACAGACAAAACAACCATATTATGACATGTATCCGCTGTCATATGTCATTGAAATGAGAACAGGTGGATTTTTAGGTTGTAATTTACATTATTTACGTCTGAATCAAAGAGAAGAATTAGCAATAAGCTTACTAAATAACTCTGCTCAAGGTGCTGTTGCAGTTCCTCCCCGAACTTTGCATAAATATCTTTATGCTGGTGTCAGAGGTCAACCATATCGCATTCCAGAAACTGAATGGTCAGATGTAGCACAACTGCCAACCGAAAAATTTATTGATATGAGAGGAATCAGCGTTCCAAGAAGTAGAATTTACAACACAAATTAAATGACTCTTAGTAAATCAACATCAATAGGCGGAATTAACTATGCTGCAGAGTTTCTTGATGGTGCGATGCGAGGTGCGTTTTCAATTGATGCAGATAATAATAAAACATTTGTTGATCCAAATAATAATTCAAATCTTTTTAACGAGATAGCGTCAGATGATGCTATTATAGATTCTTTTGATATTTACAAAAATGGAACCATCACAGGTAACGCTTCCGTAGAATTTGCTGATAATGACTTACTAACATCACACTATAATCAAAATGTTGCAAAAGAAAAGAATAAACAATTCCAAGAGTTAAGTTTCGCAGATGCTGTTTCTGCTACTGCTAGTGATCCATATGCATCAAACACAACTCCACCTAGAGAGACTTTAGCATATCCATATGATCTTGATAGAAATCAAGATCATTTAAAAATCGTGCAATATGAGTATCAAAGACCTGCGAATAATGCCACATACGCAAGCAGCCCAAATGCTAGTGTCAGGAAAGGACAACCATATGGAAAATACACAGGTGGCGTGCTTTTACCAATGCCGAAAGTAAGTGATTCAAACGGTGCAGAGTGGGGAAAGAGTGATTTGAATGTTTTCGGTTTAGGTGTTGCAGGGTTAGGAGGAAGTGTTTTAAAAGATATAGAAAACGACAGGGTTATAGGAAGCACTCTTTTTGGGGATCTCGCCGATAAAATAGGTATCAATAATCTAGATGAAAACTTATCTGAAGATGCAGCGGCAGACCAACTCCGACAAAATCTTGTACCAAAAGATAAATTTGATCTCAAATCAACCTCACAGGCTGGTTTGGCAATTGCAACTCAAGAACTTTCAAAATTAGCTGGAGTTGATATTTCAGCAGATGAATTTCTTGCAAGATCAACTGGAAGAATTTTAAATCCAAATGCAGAGCTTCTATTTCAAGGGCCTGTGTTAAGAGATTTTGGTTTTAAGTTTTTGATGATTGCAAGAAGTCAAAGAGAAGCTGAAGTTATTAGAAAAATAATTAAATTCTTTAAAGAGGGAGCAGCACCAGTTTATGATGGCGGTGCAGCATTACTAAGTACACCAAATGTGTTTCAACTTGAATACAAGGCTGGTGACACACTCTTAAATACTGTAAATAAATTCAACGAAATGGCTTTAAGGACAATTACAGTTGATTACGCTCCTGACGGATTTTGGTCTGCATATCAAGATTCACATCCTGTAGCGGTAGTTATGAGTTTACAATTTAGTGAATTAAGGCCAATATACAGAGAAGATCACAAAAAGACAGGAGATTCATCAGTAGGTTACTAATGACATATTCATCATCAGGAAGAAGTCCTAAAAATACTTACTTCAGACAATTACCAAACTTAGATTATCCGTCACTTGCGAATGAACGTACATCTGCGTATGACTATAATCAAGTTAAAAATATATTTAAAAGAGCAGTATTGCGTGAAGACGTTTTAAACGCTTATGTACAGTTTGACAAATATCTAGTTCAAGGCGATGATCGACCAGATAACGTAGCGAGTAAAGTTTATGGTGATTCATCATTAGATTGGGTTGTTTTAACCACAAATAATATTATTAATGTTAGAGACGAGTGGCCAATGTCTCAAGGTGATTTACAAAACTACCTCACAAACAAATATACATCAGCACAATTATCATATATTCGTCATTATGAAACTTTGGAAATAGTTGATTCATATCAAAGATTAATTCAACCGAAAGGACTCACGGTAGAAGAAGGTCATTCAATTACTTTTGTTGATCGTGGAGTTTCAAAAACAGAATCTAAAACTAAATCTGTATCCTACCTTGAATATGAAATTGATTTAAATGATGCAAAGAGAGAAATTAGTATTTTACAACCACAATATGTAGAGATATATTTAAGAGACATGGTTAATATCATGACATACAAACCATCAAAACAATTTATTAGTGAGAAACTCAAAAAAACAGAAAATCCAAGACTAATTTCGCCATAAAAAAAGAGGTCACTTTGAGCGACCTCTGGCGTAAAAAATGGCCCGAAATTTTTTTCGGGGTATTTTCTAATTTTCAGCTAATTTTGCAAAATAGCTAAGTGCATCTTCTTCATCCTCATCTGTATTAACAGAGGATGGAGTTGTGTCAACAACAGCACGACCTTCACTTAAGTCCTCTAAGTTATTATCTTCATCAATAACTTCGGGGTCTTGTCTTTTTGGTG
>VTLG01001453.1_pt1 | contig 11926 bp, 5 predicted proteins | sample 4694571 | NCBI WGS metagenome assembly VTLG01 (sample SAMN12604809, study PRJNA352737) | marine metagenome | biome: ENVO:00000447; feature: ENVO:00000209|ENVO:00000569|ENVO:01000036; material: ENVO:00002151; isolation source: viral sequences binned using virsorter ... | reverse complement strand
TTAACGGTGGAACAAGAATAACATTCAATGAAGCACCGAAACCTGGTAGTAAATTCAGAATGTATTTTTATGCTGGATCAACATCTGATTTTGATGAAATTGATGTCGATGAAACCATAAAACCTGGTGATGAATTGAGATTACAAAAATATTCGGGTATTCCAGAACAAGACAATAGAGTCATTTATGCACTAATCGCTGCCGATACTGTAGAAACACAAACTTATTCTGGAGTTGGAATATCAACCGATTCAACTTTCTTAAGACCAACAGTATGGAGGAAGCAAACTCAAGATGTGACTATAGATGGATTAAGAATATCAAAAGAAAGAAATTACTTAGAACCAAAAATATTACCAACCTCTGGAATTATAAAATCTGTTTCATCTACAGATACCAGAATATACATTAAAGATTCTTGGTCTTTTACAGTTGTTGATGGAATCGAGGGTAATTTAAATAATATATCCATAGTTGGTATTGAGTCAGCAACACCAAAAGTCGAATCAATCAGTAATGTAACTTATAATGGTGACTATGGTGATATTATTGGAATAGGGACTCAAACAACTGGTATTAATACCACTGGGCCTGCTTTATTCTTTGATCTTAAACCTGATTCTACAATTTTTCCTGCTAATTTCTTATCTCCAACCAGTAAAGAGAGACAAAAAACTGGAATTGAAACTGGTGACTACTTTGTAGTTCAAAATACATCTATTGGAAGTAGCACTAGTGGAATTACTGGAATCAAAACAAGTTCTTCTGGGCCAGAAACTATTGGTGTTGGAACTAATTTCCTAGATAATGTTTATTTTGCTGAACATATTGTTGGAATTGGACAATCTGTTGTAAGGGTATTTTCAAATGTGCAATCAATTTCTGGAATTAATACAGTTGGACTCACAACTTATGCTAGAGGTGGTAAATACAGTTGGGGTGCAGTAAATGTATCCAGAGGATTAAATTCTAAATCTTTTGATTTCTTTAATCAAAATGGAATTTCAGGTATAGAAACATCAGCTCAAGTGATAAGGTCTGCACCTATAAAAACAAGTTATACATAACAGGTATAAATAATCAAAAAATGTAAGTATCAATGCCCGCAATAATCACTGACCAGTACCGTATATTGAATGCCGAAACTTTTGTAGACAGTTTTGTGGGTATTGGCACGACTGGAAAAAACAATTATTATACTTTTTTAGGTCATCCTGATCCAACTAATCTTACAGATCAGATTGGTTATGGTGATGCGAGTTGGGGAGTAGAACCACCAAACCCAATAGACAATTTCGATCAAGAGAATAGATATTACGATAGTATGTTATTTTTGAAGCAAATTACTTCTAGTGATGTTAGAAGAGTTATACCTCGTATTAATTGGCAAAGTGGAACAATTTACGAAATGTATAGAAATAATTATAGTGCCACTAATCGAACATCTCAAACTTCTAATTCTAGTCTATATGGTTCAAATTATTATATTGTAACCTCTGAGTTTAAGGTTTATCTATGTATTAATAATGGTTCATCTCCAACTACTCCAAACGGAACTACATCTAAAGTTGAACCAACTCATACCTCCACAACAGTCCCCGAACAGGACACAACTGGAAATACAGATGACTATCAATGGAAATATCTTTATACCATAGCACCTGCTGATATTGTTAAATTTGTAACTTCTTCTTATATACCTCTTCCTGAAAAATGGGGTGATGTAACAAATGCCACTATAAAGGATGCATCAGTTGAGGGTAAATTAGAGTCTATTATAATAAAACGAGCAGGAACAGCTGAGGTTGCTGGTGGCACAAGTGGAGAGAAAACCATAACAGTTCCCATAATTGGAGATGGATCAGATGGTAAAGCGATAGTTACAGTAAATGAAGGTGTGGTAACAAGAGTAAAGTTAGCAGACACTAATTCTAAAAATTATACTTATGCAACAGTTAGATTTGATTCTGGTTCACCTTTAGACGGACAAACATTAACTGTGGGTTCTGGTGCAGATGAACCTCAATTTGAGGTTGTAATACCACCAAAAGGCGGCCATGGTGCCGACATATATCGTGAATTGGGTGGATTTAGAGTCATGGTTTACTCTAAGTTTGATAATAATATTAATGATAAAGCAGATTACATTGTTGGAAATGATTTTTCTCGTGTTGGAATAGTTAAAGATCCCTTAGAATTTGGTGGAACCTCTGTTCTAAATAAAAGGACTGCAACTTCTTTAGGTGCACTGAAATTAAAAGTTCCTAGTGGATCGAGCACAGTATTATCTAATGTTGTTTATCCAAAAAATACAAAGATAACCCAATACTCAAATGATTCTACCATTGGTATTGGAACTGCGATTGGATATGTTGCCTCTTGGGATTCCAACACTGGAGTCTTACGTTATTATCAACCAGTTGGTTTTTCAACTCAATCTGTTTATGGTTATGAACTTCGTAATTTTGTAGGAGTAGTGACTGCAATCACTGGAGCGACTCATATCATACCTGGTCAAAGTGTCGATAATTTAGAGGTTGATACGACATTTAGTGCCGAATCAATCACTGTTGGTCAAAGAAGTGAGTCTTTAGGCCATGCATTTGTCAATGGAGTTGCAAATTCAGAGGTTAAAAAATTCTCTGGTGAGATAATATATATTGATAACAGAGCACCAGTCACAAGGACAACTTCGCAAAAGGAAGAAGTAAAAATCGTAATCGAGTTCTAAGATGCCACAAAATACTAATCTAAACGTTTCTCCATATTTTGATGATTTTAATGAGAATAAAAATTATCACAAGGTATTGTTTAAACCTGGTTTTCCAGTTCAAGCAAGAGAATTAACAACACTCCAATCAATATTACAAAATCAAGTTGAAAAGTTTGGAAGACACTTTTTCAAAGAAGGTTCACAGGTTATACCTGGTGGAACTTTCTATGATCCTAACTATTTTGCGGTAAAAATAGATCCTAATTTTTTAAATATACCAGTTAACAGTTATACGAAATTTTTAGTAGATAATAAGATAAAAATACAAGGAGAAACATCTGGTGTTGAAGCCACAGTGATCAATAGATTGACTGCACCTGAATCAATTGATGGATTTGATACTTTGTACTTAAAGTATTCTAAATCTGGATCAGACGGGACTACAAGGACATTTCAGGACGGTGAAAATTTAATAACTCTTTCAGGAATTACATTTGCAAATACAAGCATTGCAGCAAATAGTCAATTTGCAAGATGTATTGTTTCAAATTCAACCTCCACAGGATCTTCATTCTCTATAAATGAAGGTGTATATTTTGTTCGTGGATTTTTCGTAAAAACAACTGCATCCACAGTAATTTTAGATCAATATTCAAATTCACCCAGTTACAGAGTTGGATTTTTAGTAAAAGAGGAAAAAACATCAGCATCTTCAACTAATTCTGATTTATATGATAATGCTTTAGGTTTTTCAAATGAAGCTGCACCAGGTGCAGATAGATTAAAAATTTCTGTAACTCTTCATAAAAAATCTTTAACTGATATTAATGACAAAGATTTCGTTGAGTTAATGAGAGTAGTTAATGGTTCTGTCAAAGAGATGGTAACTACGACTGAGTATAATATCTTTGCAAAAGAATTAGCAAGAAGGACATATGACGAATCTGGTGATTATTATGTAAAACCATTTTCTGTAGATGTTAAAGAGTCTTTAAATGACAGGATTGGTAATAAAGGAATATATTTTGACACTCAACAGACTCAAAATGGAAATACTCCTTCAGATGACATCATTAGTCTTCAGGTTTCTTCAGGAAAGGCGTATGTAAGAGGTTATGAGATCGATAAAGTTGGATCAACGTCTATTGATGTACTTAAACCAAGAACGACCAAATTAGAGGAGAATATAAGCGTCCCAATAAGAATTGGAAAGTCAATGAACATAACAAATGTTCTTGGTTCTCCAGTTATTGGATTTAATGCATCATCATTAAAATTATTGAATAGAAGATTGCTTGATACTAGACAACGTGATACTGGTGCAACAGTCATAGGTGATGTAAGACCATATGATTTTATGCAAAGAACTTCAGCAGGAATTGCAGTCACAACTTTTGATTTAAGATTCTATGATATGCAACTATATACAGTTCTTGTTGTAGCAAATACAATTACTACTGGTGTAGATTCTCATGTAAAAGGTAAATTTAGTGGAGCTGTAGGATATGTAGTTACAGCAGTCAGTGGAACTGGAATAACACTTCGTGATGTCATCGGAGAGTTTCAATTAAACGAACCATTAATAGTTAACGGTCTTGAAATAGGTAATAATATTACAACGATCAGTGATAATAGTTTTGAAGATATAAAAGCAGTTCATAGTACTGCTGGCGTTAGTGCAGGTACAACTAGTTTTGCTGCAGACTTGGTATTAGATCGTGATAGAGATATATTCAGGCCTGGAGAGGAAATTCAAATTTCTAGTAGCGGAATAGTTAATAGTCCATCTATTAAAGATTATAGATCTGTGGTAAAAGAAAATGATATTATTGGTTATACTGGTAATTTTAATAGAACAGATCAAACTTTTAACAGAGTACATACGATTGGTGCTGGTGGAACTAATTTCTCAGTAAATGCAGTTGCCACTGTTCCTGGTGTATGCGATGGTGTTTTTAATTCATCTGGTATATCACCAAATCGTGTGGTAATTAAAATACCAACACTAACTGTAGCAGACGATCCTGGTTTTAGAGTTAAATTAGCAGATGACTTTGTTTCATCAATGAATGTATTAGATAGTTCATATATTGTAAGAAAGCAGATAACCAATAGTAGTTTTACAAACTCTCAAGCTGTCTTTAATATTACTGACCTTAGTGATCTTAATACAGATGATCTATTCTTTGAACCATTTACTCAAACAAATTATGCTTTAGAAGTTGATGCAGGTACAGGTGATGCATTTATGCAAAAACTAGATAGTCCGATGGTAAATGTTTCTACAAATCTTAAAACTGTTACCATAAGTGGATTATCAAAAGCAGCTGGTGATGCAACATTAACAGCAACTATTAGAAGAAGCAGTTTATCCTCAAAAGAAAAATCAATAGTTAGATGTAGTGATTTAGTGATAACAAAATCAGAATCAGTCGGATCTGGTACTGGAAGCACATCTTTAAATGATGGTTTAGTTTACGGACAATATTATGGAACAAGAGTTCAAGATGAAGAAATATCATTAAATGTTCCAGAAGTATCTCGTGTATTAGCAATATTTGAATCAAATGACACAAATAATCCAGATTTACCAACTCTAATTGCAACTGATGCAACAGCAACATTTACTGGAAATGTAGTTGTGGGTGAACAATTTATTGGTGGAACTTCAGGTGCTGTAGCTCGTGTTGTTTCTGTTGTGTCTGGAACTTCGATTTCGTTTGTTTATGAAAATCAAAATAATTTTGAAATAGGAGAAAGTATATCTCTTAAAACTTCTGGAATATTTGCAACATTAACAAGTGTTTTACCTGGTGATCGAAATTTACTTAACAATTATACTTTAGATGACGGTCAAAGATTAGAATTTGCTGATTTTTCTCGAATTGTAAGAAAGTCAGATGCAGAAAAACCAACTCGCAAATTGAGAATTATTTTTGACTATTTACTTAATAATGAAACTGCAGGAACTATTGAAACAGTTAATAGTTATAACACATTGAGTTATAGTAAAGACATACCATTTGTATTTGATAGATTTGCTTCTGACTTTATTGATTTTAGACCTAGAGTCGCACCATTTACTGCAAATAATAAATCACCATTTTCATTTGGATCTAGATCTTTTTCTTCAACACAGTCTGAAGTAGTGGCATCTAATGAAACTCTTGTAGTTGATTATTCTTATTATCAAGGTAGAGTTGATAGATTATATTTAACAAAGGATGGTTTCTTTACAGTAAAAGAAGGAACTCCATCAAGACTTCCCAAATTACCCCTACCAAATGAAGAGGCCTTTGAGGTTGCTTCGATTTCATATCCTCCATATGTTCGCAATGCGAATCAAGAAGTCACTGTGAAAACAGTAAGACATAAGAGATATACTATGAAAGATATCGGTAGTCTTGAGCATAGAATTAAAAATTTAGAAAATTATACAACATTATCATTATTGGAAACTGATACTAAAAATTTATCAATTAAAGATCCAAATACTGGATTGGATAAGTTTAAATCTGGTTTCTTCGTGGATAATTTTACTGATCATTTAATTCATAATTTAAAAGGAGAATCTAAATTTGATATTGATCTTGTAAAGGGTGAGTGTAGACCAAGATCCATAGAAAGAAATGTTCCTATAATTCATGAAACGGTTAGTACACTTGGAGATCCCGTAAATACCGATTATAGATGGAGTGAAGATTTTGTTGATGGAAATATTACAAGAAACGGGCCTGCTGTAGTTCTCAAACATTCAGATGTTGAATTTTTAGTACAACCATTTGCAACAAGAACAGAAAACTTAAATCCTTTTCATATATCACTATTTGCAGGAACAATTCAACTAAATCCAGAGTCAGATTTTTGGGTTGAAGAGGTTCCCCTTGGTGCTCCAGCTGTCTTTAATATCGACACTGCATACAATGCACTTGTAGATATATTGCAAATTGAAGACCGTGAAAATGGTGGAATGGCACCTAGTTTCTGGAACTCTCATGAAATTACTTGGAATGGTAGAGATAGTGCAACACTCCTCGGAGAAGAAATTACTGATAGGGAAGTTTTATCATCAACTTCTGAAATTGTTCACCAAGCAGCTGGTCATGGAACTGAAGTTAGAGAATTTATTACTGAAGAAGTTATCAATACAGTAACTCAAACTTTTGAGGAGAGTGGAATTGAAAGAGAATTTGGTCTTCAACTAACACCAAACGATCAAGTAATTGATTTGGGTAACAAAGTTCTTGGAATAGACATTTTATATAATGTTAGATCTAGGAACGTTGAAGTTGTAGGAAAGAGATTAAAACCAAATACAAGATATTATGTATTCATGGAGAATGTAGATATGACAGCATATGCTGTTCCTAAACTTCTTCCAGTTGTTATGACAAGAGGATCATTCTCCACTGGTGATTTGATGTATAGTGTGGAAAATCCACCAGGAACTGCTGGTAAACCAAGTATTCACTTCAGACTTACTAGTCCAAATCATAAAATAGGCCCATTTAATGATCCTACAGAAACCTATACGACAAATCCATATGATTTATCATCTTTATCTGATAGTTACTCTAGCACAAGCACAATTTTGAACGTTGATACAGGTGGATTAGCATTCTTTACTGAAGCAGATCATATTGGATATGTTCAAAAAGGAATGAACTTAGTTAATGCTGAAGGAGATGCAGAGGCAACTGTAAGTGATTTAAGTTTAATAAGTGATGCTGATGGAAGTTTAATTTTCTCATTACATATACCTGATCCAACTGTAGGAGGTAGTCCTTTATTTACTACTGGAAACAATACAATTAGAATCACCACAAGTCCTACTAACGCAAGTGTATTAGATCCTGGTGAAAGTTCTGCAGAAACAGAGTATCTTGCAACAGGTTATCAGACAAATACACAAGAACAAACACTTAATATTCGAACTCCTCAAACGGAAAGAATACAGATAGGTTCCGACCAACCAATTTCGAGAATATTTACAGAAGATACAGTTCTAGATCCAGTTACTGAAACTCGTGATAGGAGAATTGATTACTATGATCCACTTGCACAATCATTCTTAGTTGAAAGGGATCTATATCAAGATGGTATCTTCATAACAGGTGGTGAATTATTCTTTAAAACTAAAGATAATGAAGTCCCTGTAACTGTTCAATTAAGAACAATGAGAGATGGTTCACCAACAACAACTATTTTACCATTTGGTGAGGTGCAAATTGATCCAGCACAAGTAAATGCTTCTGATGATCCAACTGTAGCAACTAATTTTAGATTTAATACGCCAGTTTATCTGCAAAGTGGATATGAATATGCTTTAGTTTTAGTTGCACCAACTGAAAAATATCTTACTTACATTACTAGAATGGGTGAAGAGGATTTAATTCTTCAGTCTGTAAGTAATAGACAACCATATCTAGGTTCATTATTTAAATCGCAAAACAGTTCTACTTGGACACCAAGTCAGTTAGAAGATCTTAAATTTAAACTTAACAAGGCAAAATTCGTAACTAATACTCCATCTAGTATTCTTCTTCGTAATAGTGAATTGCAATTACAAAAAATTAGAAAAACTAATCCAGTTACTGCATTTTCAAAGAGATTAACTATCGGAATAGGAGAAACTACAATATCATTTACTTCTGGAGCTGAAGTTACACAAGGAACTAATACTGGTAGAATATTTTCATCTGGAGGACAAATAACTTCAGGAAATTCAAAACTTGAGGTGGTTGCTAATACTGGAATTGGATTAACAGATGGTTCATTTGCTGGCATTGGATTTACATCTTTAACTGGAAACGGTTCAGGTGCCATCGCAGAATTGACAGTTGCTAGTAATGCTATTGCTGGTGTTGCAGTTACTATCACCAGTGGTGGTACAGGGTATCAGGTAGGTGATTTGCTACTCATGAACAATGTTGGATTCAACGGTTCTGGAGTAAGAGTAGTTGTTAAGAACATTACTAATACAAACCAATTAATTGTAGATGAGGTTGAAAACACTTTTGTGGATAGTCAACCTATAACTTATATTGACACAGCTGGAACGAATTTTGTAATTAATGCTGGTGATGTAACTGGAATTAGTTCTGATCCGATTAGAGATGGTTATACTCTTAAATTTGACCATAGAAATCATGGAATGCATTCAAATACAAATAGAGTAAGAGTTTCTAATTTCCATCCTGATGTAAAACCAACTTTAATAACTTCAAGTATTGATGATGATAGCACAACTATTGATCTTACAAATGATGCTGATTTTACAACTTTTGAAGGAACTGCAGTTGGAGCTGGACATACTGGATACTTGTTGATTGACAGAGAAATTATTGCATATAATGCCATTGCAAGTAATCAAATAACAATTTCAACAAGATCTGTCGATTCAAGTTTCAAGTCCAATCATAGTTCATCATCTTTAGCTCATAAGTATGAATTTAATGGTCTATCTTTAAGAAAAATCAATACAGACCATAATATAGATTCTAGAGAAAAAACTTTTGATAGTTACCATTTAAAAATTGCCACTGATGGTAAAACATTCCAAAAAACTAAAACTGGAGGAGGAAGTATACTTCATGTGTCACAAAATGTTCCTTTTGAAATTATTGATCCAAGAATCACATCAATTACACCTACTGGAACTAACATAACAGGAAGAATTAAAACAACATCTGGAACAAGTTTAAGTGGTAATGAGGCATCATTTGTGGATAAGGGTTATGAATCTGTGGCTTTAAATCAATTAAATTATCTTAATAGTCCTAGAATAATTGCATCAAAGATAAATGAATTTGATCTATTAGGTAATGAAAAATCATTTGGTCTTGAATTAACTCTTTCAACAACACAAGAAGATATATCCCCAGTTGTTGATTTAGACACTTTAAATGTAGTTGCAATTAGTAATTTAGTTGATGATAAAGTATCTAATTTTGAAACTGATAATAGACCAAAAATATCTGGTTTTGATCCAAATACTGCAATATATGAAACTAGAAAAATTAATTTGGAATTTGTTTCTAACTCTGTCTTTGTTCAGTTTGATGGACATAGAGAACCTGAAGGTGAGTTTAGAGTATTCTACAAATTATTCAGAGGTGATGGAGATGACATGAATCAAAATTATATTCCATTCAATGGAAATGGATTACCTGACAAGACTGTAAATCCAAATGCTTTCAGAAACGCTTTTAGTGAATATAAGTTTACTGTTGAAAATACTGCACAGTTCACTGGATTTATGATTAAAGTTGTAATGACATCTACTAGTCAGGCAAAACCACCTAGACTTAAGAACTTCAGAGCAATTGCACTTAGATCATTCCAAATTGACGACTAATGAACAAACACATAAAAGTCAAATCTGATGTCTCTCTTGTAAGAGATATTGATTCAAATGCAATTATCAGTAGAAATCAGAGTGAATTTGATAAGTTTATAAAATTATCTGAGAAAAAATACGCAGAAAAAAAGAAATTTGATAATATGCGTAGTGATTTGGATTCTTTAAAACAGGATATGGATGAGATAAAAACTCTTCTTCGAAATATTATGGATAAATGATTTATAAATATTCCAAGATAGATTCTAATTAGTTAAATAATGGCAGCATATATTAGTAACATAGTAATTGATGCTGGTGCTGACTTTAACCAAATTTTTAATTTGGAAGATTCAGCAAACTCACCTTTAGATTTGACAGGTTACTCAGCCACATCAAAACTAAAAAAACATCCTGCTTCACTAAATGATAAGGCATCATTCACGGTGTCGTTTCCCAGTAGAACTCAAGGACAACTAAAAATTGCATTAGGGTCTTCAATTACATCTGCTTTAAAGGCAGGTCGTTACAGTTATGATGTGTTGTTAAATGATGGTTCTTTGAAAACAAGAATTGTTAGTGGAAGTGCGATTGTTACTGCTGGAGTTACTACAGGTTAATTAAAATGTCTGAAATAAAAGTAAGAGTTGGTTCAAGAAATGCAAATAAAGTTATATCCTCTCTATCTGGTAGTGGAGGAACTTTAGCAGGATTAAGTGACGTAGATGTTTCTGGAGGTTTATCCAACGGAATGGTCTTGGTTTTTAATGCAGCAACGAGTAAATTTGAAGCAACTTTAGAATTGACACCAGGAGCAACACAAAATTTAAACATTAATGGGGGAAGTTTTTAAATGGCCAGCATAATACGAGTAAAAAGATCGACTGGCACCTCTGCTCCGTCAACCATAAACTACGGTGAACTCGCTGTTACGATTGCGAATGGAAATCAAGGGACATTAGGTGGAAGACTGTTTGTTGGAGATAATACAAATCCAGATCCAAATCCAATAGTCATTGGTGGTAAATATTACACCGATATGATGGGTAATGGGCCAGGTGAGGTTAGAGGAAAGGACAATATCCACAATGCTTCAACAGCAAATGGATTTATCCCTATTTTGGCAACTGATTATACTGGTCATCCAGGTGGAGGTTCTTCAGGTTTTGGGCCAGCATATGCATCTCAAACTTTACCGAGAGTAGACAGTTGGACAGTAGACAATCTTACGATTGATGGAAATACAATATACTCAAATGACAGTAACGGACATATAAAATTCGTAACTAATGGTACTGGACAAGTAATCATTAATGATGATACCAAGTTATCATTCGGTCAAAACTCAGATGGAAGTATCGAGTACGATGAAGATGGTACAGATAAGATTCAAGTTACTGGTAAAGGTTGGGTTTATAATGATGTTCCTGTTGAAATAATAAATCCTGGTGCTGATGGTCTAATTGTTGATAATATTGGAATTTCATCTAACGTAATTAGAAGTAGGCCTGGTGGTGGAAATACTTTATTCATCGATCCATATCCAGATGGTTTGGATAGTGATGGTATGGTTATCATCAAAGGTAGTTTACAGGTTGATGGAACTACAACCACTGTTAACTCTACAAACACGTCATTAAATGATCCAATAATGAATATTGGTGATGTAACAAGTAAGAGAACTGTTTTAGCAACAGTTGGATCTGGAACTTCTGCAATTCAACTTGACTCAATCGTAGGTATTAACACAGGTGATACAATAAGTGGTAGTGCATCATTACCAGGTGCTGGTACAACAACAATTCATTCATTTGTTGAGTCTGCAGGTATTACAACTGTATTCATTGATGGTCAGACAACATCTGGAATTGGAG
>VTLG01015399.1_pt1 | contig 11928 bp, 12 predicted proteins | sample 4694571 | NCBI WGS metagenome assembly VTLG01 (sample SAMN12604809, study PRJNA352737) | marine metagenome | biome: ENVO:00000447; feature: ENVO:00000209|ENVO:00000569|ENVO:01000036; material: ENVO:00002151; isolation source: viral sequences binned using virsorter ... | reverse complement strand
TGGGGGCGCCAGGAGCGCCAGGTGCAACTGGAGCTCAAGGAGCTCAGGGACCAGAAGGACCACAAGGAGATTCTGGATCTCAGGGACCAAAAGGAGATACTGGTCCAACTGGAGCCACAGGACCACAAGGACCAGCAGGAGCAGATGGGGCTACAGGACCACAAGGCCCGGCAGGACCAACTGGAGCTGCTGGTGCAGATGGAAATGATGGAACAGACGGAGCCGCAGGACCAACAGGACCACAAGGGCAAATTGGTTTAACTGGACCAGCAGGACCAAAGGGAGATACAGGAGCAACTGGAGATACAGGTTCACAGGGAGATACTGGTGCAACAGGGCCCGCAGGACCAGCTGGACCGGCAGGAGCCGATGGAGAAAACGGACAGCCTGGAACAACTGGAGCTCAAGGGGCACAAGGTGCAACTGGACCCGCTGGTGCAGATGGAGCTGCAGCTACAATTCAAGTTCTTACAACAATCACAGGTGGAGAAGGAACTGATGCATCAGTCGCACAAACAGGTACTCCAAATCAAACGAGTTTACAGTTTACAATACCCAGAGGGAATAGGGGAGTAGATGGGGCCACAGGATCGGCCGCTACAATCTCAGTAGGTTCAGTTTCTACAAGTTTACCTGGCACAGATGCAGTCGTTACTAATTCTGGAAATTCCTCAGCCGCAACTTTAGATTTCACAATACCAAGAGGTGCAACTGGAGCAACTGGTGAAATTACTTGGAAAGGTGGATGGTCAACTACTACAGTATATGGATTAAATGAAGCTGTTTATTATAATGGTTCTTCATATATTGCAGTCGCAACAAGTCAAAATGTAACGCCAGGAACAGATAATACAAAATGGAATATTATGGCAGCTGCTGGTGCTGAAGGTGGTGCAATTAGTTCAATGGCAGACACAAGTATTGCTTCATCAATACCAGATAATTCTCTTTTAATATATCAAAATTCTTCATCAAAATGGAAGGATCAACAACCATTCGGTACAACTTATGGTGATGTTTCTATCAGTGGAGGACATTTTTAAGGATAAACAATGGCAACAGTAATTCAAATAAAAAGACCAACTTCAGGAACTTCTGATACTGCACCTACCTCTTCTAATATAACAAATGCAGAGTTGGCGTATGTCTATGGAACTGCATCACAAACAAATGGTGGTCAACGACTTTACATAGGTAATGCAGCTGGAAACGGAGTTCATGTTATTGGTGGTGAATATTTCACACAATTGCTTGATCATGCGCCAGGTACTCTTACCAATAGTTCAGCTTTGATTGCAAATGCAAGTGGTCAAATAAATGAACTTAAAGTGGGTGTCGCAAGTAGTGCCGGTAAAGTTGATTTTCTTGAGGGAGATGGCGGAACCTCAAGGGTTAGAATACAAGCACCAAATGCGTTAGCGGGAGATGTCACATTAACTTTACCAGTTGATGACGGAAGTTCAAACCAATTTCTTCAGACCAATGGTTCTGGGGTTATGTCTTGGGCAACTGTCACATCTGATTTTACACTTTCGGATGGTTCTAATACTGATTCTTTTTCTACAGGTGAGACTCTTACCTTTACAGCTGGAGAAGGAATAGATACTGCCGTAGCTTCCAATACAGTAACAATTACAGCAGAAACGGCAACCGATGCAAATTTAGGTGTCGCAAAATTTAATACTGCTGATTTTGATATTACTTCTGGTGATGTAACTATAAAAGCATTGGGTGTTTCAAATGCACAACTCGCAGGGTCGATTGCAAATGCAAAATTAGCAAATAGTGCAGTCACTATAGGTTCTACAAGTACTTCATTAGGTGGAACATCAACAGCTATTGCAGGACTGACACAACTTACAGTTGATAATGTTGATATTAATGGAAACACAATTAGTACTACAGATACAGACGGAAACCTTGTTCTTGACCCAAATGGATCTGGTGCTATCAATGCCAGTAATTCAAAAATAATTAATGTCACAGATCCAACTCAAGCACAGGATGCAGCTACTAAATCGTATGTTGATGCCACTAAGTCGGGATTAGATGTTAAAGATTCTGTTAGAATTGCAACTACAGCTGCTCTAGATACAGTTACATATTCACAATCAGCTGGAACATTAACAAGGTCAGGAAATGGTTCTATTAACTCTTCTGCTGGAATGGGTCAAAGTGTAACTCTAGCTGCAAATGATAGAGTTCTGGTTAAAAATCAAGCAGAAGCAAGACAAAATGGTATCTATACAGTCACTACAGTAGGTTCTGGAAGTGCTACTTTTGTATTAACAAGGGCAACTGATTGTGATGCCACCTCAGAGTTTACAGGTGGAACATTTACTTTTGTTGAAGAAGGAACAAATGCAGAAAATGGTTATGTATTTACACATAATGGAACTCCAACATTAACAGATGGAACATTATCAAATAATACAGAATTACCAGTTTCCCAATTTTCAGGTGCAGGACAAATTACAGCTGGAACTGGTCTTACAAAATCTGGAAATACTATAAATGTAGTTGGGGGAACAACTATTGATGCTGATGCAAATGCAATTCATGTAAATTCATCTGGAACCGCAAATCAAATTCTTCTTTCTGCTGGAACAGTAGGAAACGAAGCAACTTGGGGATCTTTACCTTTAGGAAATTCAAATGCAGTCTCAGGAACACTTGCAGTAGGAACAGGTGGAACAGGAGTTGCATCATGGACAGCTGGGGATATGATTTATGCTAGTGGTGCAACAACTCTCGCTGGAGTTGCAAAAGGAACATCTGGTCAGTTTATGACAACGAATGGAACTGCACCTTCTTGGACTTCAACCATTGATGCTGGAACATTCTAATGGCAGTAGCGATACAACATAAACGTAGTCAGACTACAGGAGATCAACCAACTGCATCTGAAATATCTACAGGAGAGATTGCATTAAATCTTGCAGATCTCCGTATGTTCACCAAGGATCATAATGGTGCAATTCAAAGAATTGGTGGAGAAGATGTTGCAGCTACATTAGACTTTACCAAAGCAGATGGAACAGTAGGTGGTATATCCGTTACTGGTTTCAAGATGAATTTTAAGAAAGGTGATGGAACACTTACTACATATAATATATTCCAACAAATGATGTTATTTTCATTATTTCAAGGACACTTTATATCGAAAGCAAATTACCAAGTTCATACACATCCTATTACATGGGATGATGATGCTGGTTCAGGAAACACAGGTGTACCTAATTAAGATAAGTTATGGCTGATAAGATACCATTAAAAGGACTATTTGACGGATCTGGAAACGTAACAGGTCTTGCAGAACTACAATCATCAGCAGGTGATACGATTGGAGTGGTTCATGGTGGAACTGGACTTGCAACTATTACTGCAAACAAGATACTCACAGGTAATGGAACCTCTGCGATGTCAGTGGAGGCAAACCTTACTTTTGATGGTTCTAACAATACTCTGACTACACCGAATGTAAGTATTACCACAGCTGCGACACTTGCATCTGCAAAAGTTTCGGATCTGACAGACAATCGGGTGGTGATTGCAGGAACGGCTGGGGAACTAGAGGATAGTGGAAATCTGACATTTAATGGATCTACTCTTGCAGTTACAGGAGATATGACTCTCTCAGGTAACTTGACAGTCCAAGGTAATTTTACAGAGACAGTCAAGATTGCAACTGAAGATCCTATTTTGGCATTAAATACAGGAGTAGGATCTGGTGTCGCAAGTACTTTTGATTCTGGATTTGTGACAGAAAGAGGTTCTAGTACTAATGTTGCCTTTATATGGGATGAGAGTGAAGATCTTTTCAATTTTATAACTACTACAGATACAGGAGTGGTTTCTGGAAATATAAATGTATCTGCACAAGCTGACATTAAAGCAGGAAATATAACATCAACTGGAAACCTTGCAATTGCAGGGACACTCACAGGGGTTACAAATTTAGGACTTTCAGGAAATTTGCAATTTGACTCAGGACAAGTGATAGATGGTATTTTAGTTGATGCGGCCGGAGCAACCTCTGCATTCACATCTACAACCGCAAGTGAAACAAAATTAGTTACAGAGGCCGCAGTAAAAACTCATGTCAGTGCCCAGGCATCAGCATTCGCAATCGCTTTAGGATAGAATATGGCTACACCAAATACAAAAGACACACTCAAAGAATACTGTCTCAGGTCACTAGGGAAACCAGTTATTGAGGTCAATGTCGATCCAGATCAATGTGATGATAGAATAGACGAAGCTCTTCAATATTTTGCAGAGTATCACATGGATGGAGTTGAGAGAGTTTACTTAAAACATAAAATAACTTCAACTCAAAAGACAAGAGCTCGTACAAATTCATCAGCAAATGTTACAGATACAGTAGATAATACTGGTGGTGCATACGCTTGGGAAGAACAGAAAGTATGGATTCCAATTCCAACAGCTGTTGTTTCTGTACTTAGAGTATTACCTCTCACGGATAGTTCTACAGTTCCTATGTTTGATATGAAATATCAAATGAGACTGAATGATCTTTGGGATTTTACTAGCACATCTATGATTAACTATCAGATGTTGCAAGAACATTTAGATCTTATAGATCATTTATTGACAGGTGAACATCCTATTCGTTATAATGTACATCAAAATAGATTGTATATAGATCAAGATTGGGAAGCCGTTCAAGAAGATCAATATATTATAATTGAATGCTATCGAAAACTTGATCCAACTACATATACAGATGTTTATAATGATATGTTTTTAAAGAAGTATGCAACGGCACTTATTAAAAAACAATGGGGTGCTAACTTGATCAAGTTTCAAGGAGTCCAGATGTTAGGAGGAGTCCAGATGAACGGAGAAATAATTTATCAACAGGCTGATGAGGAGATAAAGCTATTAGAAGAACAAATGCTCAATGGGTTTGGTTTACCAGCTGATATGATGATAGGATAGTATGCCAACAAATGTATATTTCGATTCTGGAACAACTGCTGAACAAAGGTTGTACGAAAATCTTATCATTGAGCAACTCAGAGCTTTTGGTCATGATGTTTATTATCTTCCTAGAAAGCTGGTAAACGAAGACACTCTGTTTGGTGAAGATAGGTTATCATCTTTCAATGATGCATATATCATAGAGATGTATCTAGATAACATTGAAGGATTTGAGGGACAGAAAGAAATGATGACACGTTTCGGTCTGGATATGCAAGACGAAGCGACATGGGTAGTTTCAAAGAGAAGGTTTGAGCAGTTAATTAGTACTGATCAAAATCTTATAGTCAGTACACGCCCGAATGAAGGGGATCTGATCTATTTTCCTAAGGCTAAGAAACTCTTTGAAATTTCCTTTGTGGATCATGATGATCCATTTTATCAGATAAACAACCTTCCTGTATTCAAGATGAGGTGTAGAACCTTTGAATATAGTAGTGAAGGATTTGCAACTGGTATCTCTGCGATTGATGCAATTGAATCATCAGAAACATTAGATGCATTGGGATATCAGTTTGTTTTGGAATCGGGTACGGATTCTGGAACTAACTATTTAATAACAGAGGATGGTGAATTTATTGTTCAAGAAGAACACTTAATTGATACAATAGATCCATCAGCTGATAACATTTTCTTTGAAACACAAGGTGATTCGATACTTGATTTTTCAGAAACTAACCCTTTTGGTGAGGTAACATAATGCTTGGTTCAACATTCTATCATGAGACAATCAGAAAGGTTGTCATTGGATTTGGAACACTTTTCAATGATATTCATATTACGAGAAAAGATAGTTCTGGTAACGTACAACAATCTATGAAAGTTCCTTTAGCTTTCGGACCCAAACAGAAATTTCTGGTTCGTTTGCGAGAAGATCCAAATATTGCAAAATCGGTTGCAATAACACTTCCTAGAATTGGATTTGAGATTGGTGCAATTTCATACGATCCAGCTAGGAAATTAAACAAAATTCAGAAGGTCAAAAAAGCTGGAACATCTGGGAATAAGGTAGACACACAATATATGCCTGTTCCGTATAATATAGACTTTGAACTTTATGCAATGTCAAAGAATAGTGATGATGCGTTGCAAATCGTTGAGCAAATACTTCCGTATTTTCAACCAGAATATACGATCACTATCAACGACATTGTTCAAATGAGTAATAAGAGAGATGTTCCTATTATATTGACAGGAATTTCTTATGAGGATAATTACGAAGGAGACTTTACAGAAAGACGAGCTATTATCTATACTTTATCTTTTACTGCAAAGGCTTATTTGTATGGTCCTGTAATCTCTGGTCAGGTGGTCACTAAGGTACAGGTTGATCAATTTGCAGATTCCTCATCAGCTGCACCTAAAAGGGAACAGAGGTATACTGTTACTCCCGATCCTGTTTCTTCTGATATGGATGATGATTTTGGATTTAATGAAACAAGTTCATTCTTTACGGATGCAAAAACATATAACCCATCTACGGGGCAAGACGAATAGGTAAACTATGGCAAAACAAACAGTAGGATTAGGTTCCTCAGCAAATGATGGTACAGGGGATACTCTAAGATCTGGTGGGACCAAAATCAACTCAAATTTTAATGAAATTTATGCAGAGTTTGGAGATGGGTCAACTCTCTCTAATGCGAATACTTCAGGGGATATACTAGTTGCAGACGGAACTAAGTTTGTAAATAGAACCACATCTGGTGATATAAACATTTCCAATACAGGTGCAATTAATCTGAGAGGAAATGAATTATCAGTTATTCAAGGATCTGCACCAAGCTCCACAACTAATAAACTCTATAATGTTAGTGGTACACTGTATTGGAATGGAAATACGATTGGTGTAGCTGGTGGAGGAGACAGTTCTACATTTACAGTTGCAGGGGATTCGGGTTCATCTCAAAGTATTGCAGATGGTAATACTCTTACAATTGCTGGTGGAACAGGGATCGCTTCAGTCGCAAGTGCAACGGATACAATTACTCTGAATATTGATGCTACAGTCGCAACTCTGACAGGTTCACAAGTTCTTACAAATAAAACTCTCACAAGTCCTGTTTTTAATACAGGTGTAAGTGGATCTGCAATATTAGACAGTGATACTATGAGTGGGGCGTCTGCGACTACTCTATCTTCATCAGAGTCTATCAAAGCGTATGTTGATGCTCAAGTTGCATCTGAGAACACTATTGATGAGATGGATGACACAACTATCTCAAGTGCAGCTGATGGTCATTTTCTTGTACATACTGGATCTGCATGGGTCAATGAAGCCCCTGCAACTGCAAGAACAAGTTTAGGTTTAGGTACGATTGCAACCCTGGCCGCACCTTCAGGTACAGTAGTAGGAACTACAGATACCCAGACACTTTCTGCAAAGACTCTTACTGCACCAAAAATTGTAGATGGAGGTTTTATTGCAGATGCAAATGGAGCGGAACAGATTATCTTCCAGACAACTGCAAGTGCCGTTAATGAAATTGAAGTAACAAACTCTGCAACTGGTGGTAGTGCAGTAGTCGCAACATCAACTGCACCTATTATTGGTGCATCTGGTGAAACCAATGTGGATCTTGCATTACTTCCAAAGGGAACAGGTATTACTACTGTTCGATCTACTGGTGGTGCTAATAATCAAGGTATGATAAGACTTAATTGTGAGAACAATACTCATGGTCAAACTGTCATGTCTCAACCTCATAGTGTAGCTGATAGTTCATTTTTTATGTTACCAAAGGGTAGTTCTGCTGGAAACGCAAGGGCTACACCAGATGTACTCTTGAGTGGAGACAAAACAGTAGGAACATCTGAAACTGTAACCGCTAGTGGTGCTGTTTCTGTAGATACATTAGTTACCTTATTAAATAGTTCTGGTGGTGCCGTAGCATTAACTCTTGCAGCTGGTGTCGTTGGACAAATAAAAATTATTTCAATGATTACTGCTGGGAACGCAGCTACAATGACTATAGCTAATGGTAATTTGGCAGGAATGTCTACATCAATAGTTTGGGATGCAGTTGGTGAGGGTGTTACATTAATGTATAATGGTGCCAAATGGGTTGTTGTTGGTAATTATGGAGCAACTATATCATAATAATGGAAAAAATTGATGAACTTTTGGGGATTACAGAGAAGGCCGTTACAATCACCAGCCCAACCCCTGTGGTCCCTAGAACACAAACCGAAGATGAAGACAACGATGACTTCAAATACAGTCGGGAAAATCTTTATCATATAATAGAACGAGGTCAGGATGCACTTGATGGAATCCTTCAGGTTGCAAAAGAGACTGACCATCCTAGAGCCTACGAGGTCGCAGGACAGTTGTTGAAGACTAACGCAGAGAATACTGAGAAGTTGGTCAATCTACAAACAACCAAGAAAAAGGTGAGAGAATCCTCTGGACCTAAGAATGTGACCAATGCACTCTTTGTCGGGTCCACGGCAGAACTCCAAAAGCTTATAAAGGGAAAATGAAAACATACAAAGAATTTATCAAAGAATACGATGATAGGACTGATAGGTATGTTGCCGATGAAATCAAACGAAGGAAACTTGCAAGGATTACTGTCAATGCAACTGATGATCGAAAGATGATAAAAGGTAAGGCTGACTTTACTATGGGTCATCATACTGGAAGTTCAACCATTCATGTGTATCTGAGAAAGATGCCAGGTTCTACAAAAGGAGTAGTTGCTTATAACTACGAAATAAAGTTAGATTGATGAGAACCTTCAAAGAACAGATGATGTGGCAACAGAGTCTTTCCACTAGACTCTTTGATGTTGCAAGTGGATCTTCTATAGGTTTCAATGCATTTTGGATGCCATTGTCTAGTTCTATAATGAAAAGGATTTGGCCCAAAGAAGTTCGAGCTACTGTTTTCCATGTGACGAATGAACTTGGGTATCGTTCTATTAAAAAGATGCAGGGTAAGAAAGCAGGTATTTCGGCATTCTTTGAGATGAGGCCTAATTATTTTGGACAGGGTATTCAGACAAGTGGAGGTGTGGTAATAGAGTTAGATGCAAACATCCTTGGTGCGTTTAATCAAGATGTAATGAGTGCCCCAGACACTTCAGGAAGACGCTGGGTGCAATTAGAATTTATGAAGGGTAGGTTTGGTGAGAAGGATCTTAGTAAGTATCAAAAAGGATTGCAGGATTTAGTAGGAGAATTATTAAACAAATACTGGCAAAAGGTTATGAATGTGTCCAGTACCCCTAGATTTCAGAAAGGTAGATATTATATTCATTGGATGAATCTTGGAATGAAGGCTAGAGAAAATGATAAGAAAACCCTTCATTTGATTATTAAAGATTATTTGGATGGAGTTGAATCAATCTATAAAAAGAATGCAAACCATCTCAGAGGAATGTTGACAAATTATCTGAATCTTAGAAGAACTGAAGAGGCTTGGGATGAGATTATTGCAAATAATTTTAAAATCAAAAAGGTCTTTGGTATAGATGATAGTTCAAATTGGAGTGATACTGAAGATGCATACGGACAGAATGAGTTTGATGCATTTAGAGATGAAGTGAGAATAGAAGACAAATTGAAGTTTCAACCAATTTCTAGAAATGATTTGGAACAGTATATTAGAGAAGTTGCAAAGAAAGACGCTGGTGAGGCGAAGAAGAAATCTAACCCAGCAGATGATTTGGCAAAACGACAAGCAGAGGTCTTGAAAGCAATAGGTAAAAAATGAAAACATTCAAAGAATATTGGGATAGTAAAGCCTCACTGGTGCAGATCAATTCTTATCTAAAGGGTTTGAATAAAATGTTGTCTGTTGCTGATGTTATTCAACATCTCAAAAAACATTTTGGTCTTAAATCAGTTAAAATGGATCGAAATGGAACTAAGGTTCTTGCAATAGAATCTGCAAAACGAGACTATAAAGCAGAATACAAGAAGTTCCAATCATCTCCTGAGAGAATAAAATATCGAGCGGCTCTTGTAAAGTTTAATCGTGATAAAGGAACTTACGGAAATGGCGATGGAAAAGATGCTTCCCACAAAGGAGGGAAGATTGTCGGATTTGAAGATGAGTCTAAAAATCGAGGTCGAGCAGAGGCCAGTAGACTCAAAGGTTCCACTAGAAAAGAAAGTCTACTCAGAAAATTGAGAAGATCTAATTCTAGAAAAATGAAAATCCGATCTGTAAGTGCTGTAGTCGGAGTGAGAGGATAATGGAAAATGTATATCTTGGTAATCCCAATCTAAAGAGAGCGAATGTCCAGATTGAGTTTACTCCTAAACAGATACAGGAGTATGCTCGATGTATGGAAGATCCAGCTTACTTCATCGAAAATTATATTAAGATAGTAAGTATTGATGAAGGCCTTGTACCATTTAATCTCTACCCTTTTCAAAGAGACATGGTACAAACCTTTCATACCAATCGTTTCTCTATCTGCAAACTTCCTAGACAGTCTGGTAAATCCACAACGATTATTGCATATCTGCTGCATTATTGTCTGTTTAATCCTACAGTTAATGTGGCCATTTTGGCTAATAAAGCCGCAGTTGCAAGGGATCTCTTAGGAAGGCTACAACTCGCATACGAGCATCTACCAAAGTGGTTGCAACAAGGGGTGATGACTTGGAACAAGGGATCTCTTGAACTAGAAAATGGTTCTAAGATTCTTGCAAGTGCAACATCCTCAAGTGCTGTTCGAGGTGGTTCATACAACATTATTTTCCTTGATGAGTTTGCCTATGTGCCCAATAATATAGCCGAACAGTTCTTCAGTTCAGTCTATCCTACAATTTCCTCTGGTAAAACATCTAAGGTCATGATGGTTAGTACTCCACATGGTATGAATATGTTTTACAAGATGTGGAATGATGCAGAAAATGGTAGAAACTCTTATGTTCCTATTGAAGTACATTGGAGTGAGGTGCCGGGTCGTGATGAGAAGTGGAAACAAGAAACCATTAAGAACACAAGTGAACAGCAGTTCAACGTGGAGTTTGAATGTGAGTTTCTTGGGTCCGTAAATACCCTCATACACCCTTCAAAACTCCGAGCATTGACTCATAGAGAGCCTTTGAAGGTCAATGCAGGGTTGAAAGTCTATGAAAATCCACTTCCAGAACATTCTTATGTTCTAATTGCAGATGTATCAAGAGGTATTAATAGTGATTATTCTGCATTTACAATAATGGATGTTTCGGATATACCTTACAGACAGGTTGCAGTTTATAGGGATAATGAAATAAAACCTATGAATTTTCCTACCATTATTCATAAACTAGCAAATGCATATAATTTAGCTTATGTCTTAACAGAGATCAATGATATTGGAGGACAGGTTGCAGATGCACTTCAGTTTGATTTAGAATATGACAATATGATTATGACCACCATGCATGGTCGAAATGGACAAGTTGCAGGAGGTGGTTTCTCTGGAAAGAAGGCTCAGTTGGGTGTAAGAACAACTAAGGCCCTCAAGAAGGTTGGTTGTTCTAATTTCAAGACCATGTTGGAGGGGGATAAGATTCTTATACAGGATTTTGATACCATTGTAGAGTTGACCACTTTCATATCTAAAGGTCAATCTTTTGAAGCTGATGAAGGTTCAACAGATGATCTTGCAATGTGTATGGTTCTGTTTGGTTGGTTATCCGATCAGACTTATTTTAAAGAATTGACTAACATGGATATTCGTCAACAACTCTGGAAAGAAAAAGAGGAATTAGTAGAACAGGATATGGCCCCTTTTGGGTTTGTATTAGATGGAATTCATGATGAGGATGGTATACGAATAGGAGAATCTATAGACGAATATGGATCTACATTTTCTCCTGTAGTTCATTCAAATAAGGAATGGTTAGAGGATTGGTGAGAGTTCTATATCATTTTCCAATTTACTTCTACAATTCATACATACAATGATATTCTTTTGTATC
>VTLG01006658.1_pt1 | contig 11931 bp, 15 predicted proteins | sample 4694571 | NCBI WGS metagenome assembly VTLG01 (sample SAMN12604809, study PRJNA352737) | marine metagenome | biome: ENVO:00000447; feature: ENVO:00000209|ENVO:00000569|ENVO:01000036; material: ENVO:00002151; isolation source: viral sequences binned using virsorter ... | reverse complement strand
GGCGAGTAAAAGGTAAAGGTGTTCATGTGTGGTCGCTACCACAGGAATACTTTGCCGATGGCGAACAGGTACTAGAGCTACCCGACCTGCCTACCCCTGATGATGTGCTGTGATGAATATAATACTAGGACCTCCAGGGACAGGTAAAACAACATATCTACTGAACAAGGTAGAAGAATATCTGCAAAAGGGTGTATCACCAGACCGTATAGGCTACTTTGGTTTCACCCGCAGGGCTGCACAAGAAGCTATAGAAAGAGCCTGTGATAAATTCAAACTACACCGTAGAGACTTACCTTTCTTCCGCACTCTACATAGCCTTGCGTTTATGCAGATGGGCATAAATCATAATCAAATATTGACATCTGATAAATTTAATGACATTGGCGAATGGCTAAAGATCGGTGGTTTCTTTGGCACGAATGTCACTGACCAAGGCCCGTATAATGATTTCGGCTACGGCGATAAGTTTTTAGAGATAATAAATATCGCAAGGATTAGCCAAGAGCCTCTACGCAAAGTCTACAACGCGTCTACTGTGCCACTTAAAACAGATTGGGCCAGAGTAGATTATGTAGACAGAGGGTTGAAGGCGTGGAAAGAACGGTATCACTTATTTGATTACACAGACATGCTTGAGCAGTTCTGTATACGAGAGTTAGCCCCTCGTTTGGAAGTGGTGTTTATTGATGAGGCACAAGACCTATCTCCTCTTCAATGGAGGATGGTTCACTTACTCCAGTCAAATACCAAGGAGATGTATGTGGCTGGCGATGATGACCAAGCTATCTTCAGATACGCGGGTGCAGATGTAGACTACTTCATAAATCTGGATGGGGAGGTCACGGTGTTGGACCAGAGTTATAGGATCCCCTCCCTGCATCACGCATTGAGCCACAAAGTTATTCAACGTGTTGTCAACCGTAGACCCAAAGAGTTCAAACCACGGGATCAAGAGGGTTTTGTGCATTGGCATCGCCACTCCGAAGGGGTCAATATGTCGGAGGGCGACTGGCTCTTATTAAGTAGAACTACCAGAGGCGCAAAGCAGATAGAGGAAGAGGTTCGTCGCCGTGGACATCTGTACATCTACAATGGCAGTAAATCAATTGACGGTAAAGTTCTTGAATCTGTAAGATTATGGGAGAATCTACGGTCAGGTGCCAGTATCACAGCAGAGCAAGTACGGACGGTGTATAGTCAAATGCTGCTTGGAACACAGGTAGAATATGGCCATAAGACCTTTAGTAAAGGGCAGTCTGACCAACGATATACACTACAGGATCTACAAGACTTCCATGGATTACTACACAGCCTCCCGTGGGATGAGGGGCTAGGTAAGATATCTGATACGGATAAGCGGTACATCAAAGCCTGTTTGCGCAAGGGTGAGTCTCTTACTGAGGAACCACGGATACGGATATCAACTATCCATTCTGCCAAGGGCGCTCAGGCCAGTAACGTCATGCTTTTGACTGATACTATGCGGCGTTCATATTCCATGTGGCGTAAGTTTGAGAATGAACACTTTGACGAAGCACGGGTCTTTTACGTTGGCTTAACAAGAGCGCTTCAAAACTTACATTTGATACATCCCATGTACAGTCGGGGATATCAAATACCAGCATAATTGTCAAAGCGACCTGTTTGTGGTTGTGCTCCAAAGGCTACACCTTTTTAATATGTACATATGCAACATGCCTACAGAAAGGGGCTACACATGGAAGTTCACTACCTTACCAAAGACGCTTTTACTCGCCTTAACAAGCGAGCTATTGAGCGCAACTACAACCGTTCGGTTGAGCCAAAGTTTGTAAAAAGCCTTGGCGAGGACCTGCGGTTCCCTATTATTGAAACGTGGCTGCACAACGACACTGAGATGCGTTGCCAGATTGCGTTCAATTCTGTTGGTGACACATGCTGGCTTGACATTGCGCTTGCCGACTTCAACGTGTTACCCACTGTTGACACCGAAGCCTAGCTTTAGAAAGGAGCTTTATCATGGCACATATGGTAGAAACAATGGCCTACGCAGGGGAAGTCCCTTGGCACGGTCTTGGCAACAAGGTTGACCACAAGCTCTCTCCCAAGGAGATGCTTAAAGCTGCGGGTCTTGACTGGACGGTTAGCAAGCGTCCTGTGTATTACGCAGACAAACCTAACACATGGAACCTCAATGACCCCCGTGGTGAAGCTGAGATGCTTCGTGCGGAGGACCATTACGTTGTGGTTCGTGACTCAGACAACCGCGTACTATCTAGCTGTGGCGAAGGGTTTGTTCCCTTCCAAAACCACGAGACCATGTCCTTCTTTGACAAGTTCACAAAGTCAGGCCAAATGGAGATGGACACGGCTGGTAGCCTAAGTGATGGTGAGCGCATCTGGGGTTTGGCCAAACTCAAGTCTGGCTTCAAACTTGCTGGCGGCGATGAGATCGAGGGTTACTTGCTCATGGCTAACAGTCACAAGGTTGGCACAGCCATGACTGTTATGTTCACGCCTATCCGTGTTGTGTGTAACAACACGATTACCTTGGCTCTCAGCCAAGAGGGCATCACTGGTAAGTTCCGCGTCTTGCATCTGCAAATGTTTGATGAAGAGATTCAAAAAGCAGCAGAGGAGGCCTTGGGTCTCAGTGGCCAGCAAATGAAGCAGTTCAAGGAGCAGTCCGAGTTCCTTGCCAAAGCCAAGGCAAGTAAGGCTGACATTGACAACTACATTGCTGAGCTGTTCCAAAAGAACTTACTTGTGGAGAGGGCTAAGTCCAAAGAAGCAGACCTACCCCCGCTGCATGAGGAGTTCAGCAAAATGTCGCGCAATGTGCTGGAGGCTATTGAAACTTCTCCTGGACATGACAAGGACTCTGCCAAGGGTACATGGTGGGGTGCGCTCAATGGTGTGACTTATGTTATGGACCACCAGAGCCGTTCCAAGAGCCGTGACCATGCGCTTAACTCAACGTGGTTTGGCCGCAATGCTGCGGTCAAGCGCACGGCGCTGACCAAAGCGTTGGAGTACGCCAAAGCCTAAAGATGTGGGGGCGGGTAAAAGCTCGCCCCTCGCCCTACGCCTTTCCAGAAGAGAACTTTTGGGAAGGCGTAGGAGTATTTAAGCCTTGCTTGATTCCCTATATATTGTAGAATTATTAGGTAATACCCCCATAGAAAGGAGGGCAACGTGGCCGCTATCAAAACCTTCGCAGTCTTGGAAAACTGTATAGAGAGTAACCGTAATGAACCGTACTCTTTCTTTGTATTCAAATCATTGCGCGAGCTCCGGCAGTGCAAAGAACTCAATGAGTACAGCATCGTGTTTTCCGAAGTACATCAGCTAGAGGATACGTTTAGTGAGGAAGAGCTAACAAGCGTTGTTCTTGCCTCTGGTGGAGATCACCTTGACAGGTATCCCAGCTTTCATCGTAACTTTGCTGAGTACGTTGCAGGGCGAGCCAAGAAGTATAAACCCATATCAAAGGAGACGAATGTGTCTGCTACTATTGTTCCTATCGAGCAGGAAACTAAAACCGAACCAAAAGCACCGCGTCAGTCAAGGACAAAGTATAATCCAGAGGCTAAGATCGTGGTCATTGGTGCCAACCCTTACCGTGCTGAAAGTAACCGATGGCACAATTTTGAGGCCCTCTCAAATGCCGGTACGGTAGCCGAAGCACTCACTGCCATGAAGGCACTTACTCCAGGAGGCAACAGCGTTGACATCCGGTTGGCGCTGGAAAAAGAAGCTATCAAGCTGGAGGAGTAGAGCATGACAGAGAACATAGAAAGGTTCTATCGCTGGATAAATGAGCGCCACGCCATTTATCAAAAAAGAGCCAAGGGGGTTCAGCCCCCTTGGACTGATGACCCTATCTTGCAAGAGTATAAATTTACTAATCCGTTCCGTGAGAATGACCGCGTTACTGTTTGGATGCGAAATAATTGGACGAAACCAAATGACAATCGTCCGCACGGCGAAATAATTTTCAACTGTTGCCTGTTCCGCATGGTTGGCACCAGCGAGTTTGCTAATGAGCAGGGCTGGGTTCAACAGTTTGATCCGGCACAAACCAAAGAATTAATAAACACTCGCATTGAGCGGGGCTTACGGACATTCACCGGCGCATATATAATCACTAACCAAGGACTCAAGTTACCAAAATCAGAGGTAGTGGTTGACTATTTTCTTGCCCCTATCTGGGAAGACAAAGAAGCGTTGGCGAAGGTTGCCAAAACCACGCAGTCGCTCCAAGCCGTACATGAGGCGATGGCTTCCTATCGGGGATGGGGAGGGGGAGGTTTTATGTCATACGAGGTCGTTACGGACCTCAATTACACGCCTGTACTATCATCGGCAAAAGACCGTTATAGGTGGGCGAACGCTGGGCCGGGAGCTAAGAGGGGACTGAACCGCATACATGACAGACCCCTTACTAAGTCCATGAACCAAACTCAAGCTAATGATGAGATGCTGGAGCTTCTTAAAAGAGCTAGCGGTTATGTCGGCTTCCATGTGCCTATAGCTGAGGTAGACATGCGCACCATTGAGCATAGCTTGTGTGAGTGGGATAAGTACGAGCGCGTGAGGTTGGGCCAAGGCAAGCCTCGCAGTAAATACAACGCAGACACAGGTATGTTTTTGGAGAGTCCTGATGGGCCGGTGGAGTAGACATGTTGTGTCCAAAATGTATGAGCAAGTCTTCCGTCGTAGACAGCAGACCAATTATCCACGAAGGCGTAAAAACGATACGCCGGAGGAGGATATGTACTTGGTGCAATCACAGCTATCGGACATTGGAAGTATTAGAGATATCCAAGCCCAAAGAACCAAAGAAGCCGAAGCCTCTAAAAAGACCGAAGAAAAGAAAGCTAGTTCCACGGACGAAGAAACCAACGGTTTTTGATATTGATAATATGACAGACGAAGAGCTAGAAGAAGCCATGATGTCTGGCAGGGTAAAGTTTGATGAGGATGAGATATGATACCCATTTATATCCCCACGCGGGGTCGGGTTGGTAAGCAGACCACTTGGGACAGTATTGGGCCGATAGGCCGTGAGCATGCGGTTCTGGTCTGCCCCTCTGCAGAAATAGAGGAGCATGAAAAACATGGGCGCGTTTGTCTTGATCGTGGCGACATTAGCGGTATTAATAATGTTCGGCAGTATATTGTTGATCATGCAGTTGAGTTGGGCCGTGACAAAATTATTGTGTTGGATGATGATCTTGTTTTTGGGCGTAGGATCTCTCGCGATGCTCCTAACCTAAGAAAGACAGACCAGCAAGAGATGCACGAACTTTGGGAACGCATGGAAGGTTTGCTAGACGGCTTTGACCATGTGGGGGTCAGCCCACGGCAAATGAACGACAAACACTTCCCGCACGTTATGAAAGAGTGTATGCGGCAAAACGCTGTCCATGGCCTCAACCCCAAGACCCTCCATAAAGAAGGCATACGCTACGATGCTATGCAGTTGATGGAAGATTATTATGTGACACTCAAGCTGTTCGGCCTTGGATATCCCAACGCTGTGGTAACAGATTGGACATGGGATCAGCGCGGTGCATCTGGCGCATCTGGTGGGTGCAGCACTTACCGTGATGCAGCACTGCAAGAATCAGCTAGCCAAGCTCTGGCCGCTGAGTTCCCTGATCATGTGAAGGCTGTGCAGAAAACCACAAAGACAGGTTGGGAAGGTATGGCTACCCGCTGGGATGTCCGCGTACAATGGAGAAAGGCCGCAAAAGATGGCAAGTGTTTCTAATCACTTTCAAGACCCGCCCAATGCCATTCAAGTAGAGTTTGTTGAGGGCTGCAATCTCGCTTGCTCATTCTGTGGCATACAATCAATCCGTGATAATGACGCGGACGGCCCTGCCAATATTCATGGTAAAGCCTCATCCCCTTACAGCCATATGAAGCTAGCGACAGCTACGCGCATATGTCAACAGATAGAAAAGTACAAATGGAACCCGCGTATAGAATTTGCCATGCACGGCGAGCCTACCATGCACCCTTTCTTTATTGAGATGGTGCGGCACTTCCGTATCATGCTGCCAAAGACACCGCTTATGATGACGAGTAATGGCGGCGGCTTGTTGAAAGATACAGAGGCTACTGTCAACAAACTCATGGATGCAGGGCTGAATGTTTTATTCCTGGATAACTACGAACGTATCAAGATCGTAGATAAGATAAAGGAGAGGTATCATGGCCCCCATCCTGTTTACGAGTACCCTGCCGACACCAAGGCAAATCCACACAGACGACGAAAGATTGCAGAGCATGATATCGTGGTTGGAATGGATCTTACACTGGCTACTAACGGAACTCATGCCCAAGTCAGCAACCATGCCGGAAACGCTTTCCATCTAAACCATGATCAGGATGGCAAAAGATGCGCTAAACCCTTCCGCGAACTATCCGTGCGGTGGGATGGCAACATCGCTTTGTGCTGTAATGACTGGCCGGGATGGTACAAATGTGGGAACATTTTGGAAAGCGAGCTAGAGGATATCTGGCAGGGAGAGGCCTTCCATGCGGCGAGACAGAAGCTATATTATGGGGAGAGGGATTTTGGACCTTGTAATGGTTGTGACAACACCACTCTCCGTAATGGCTTGCTGCCTGACCGCATGGGACGAAAGACGTTACCCGAGCCAACGCAGGAAACAAAAGCGCAAATAGAAGAAGCCTTGAGCGGAGGCACTTATACGAAGCGTGTGAAAAAACATTTTGACTTTATTTAAAGCCCGTACAGCCGCCGGAAGGTTGCTTTTGGTGGTAGGCTAGGGCAAGTTAACCCAACGCCCTCGAGAGGCGTTTTAGGCCCATAGAAAGGTGGTTCAATATGGCATTATTTGGCGCAGCCCCCATGAGGGGTATACATTCCTTCACATGTAAAAATGTGAGCGAAGCACTGTATGCTGTTAAGCAATCTCTAGAAGCTAACGGCGTAGAAGTTGATACCCGCAATGGTAAAGCGATTGAGTTTAGAGAGCCTTGTGCAATCGTTTACAATAACCCTAAAGAGCGGGTGCTGTTCTATCCTGAACGCGATGCAAACCCCGTCTTCCACTTTATGGAAAGCCTGTGGCTCTTAGCTGGCCGCAATGATCTAGAGTGGATACAGCGGTACAACAAACGGATGGGCGAGTATAGCGACAATGGCACTCACCTCCAAGGTGCTTATGGCTTTAGATGGCGTAAGTATTTCCACCGTGACCAGATAGAGCTGGTGATCCATCGCCTCATGACCTATCCAAACGATAGGCGCACTGTCTTGACCATGTGGGATCCTGAGTGGGACCTCCGTAAAGAGAATGGGTGTAAAGATCACCCCTGTAACACACACATCTATTTCAGTGTCCGTGAAAACAAACTAGATATGACAGTGTGTAATCGCAGTAATGATATGATCTGGGGAGCATTGGGAGCTAACGCTGTCCACATGTCCATTCTGCAAGAATATATTGCTGCCCGTATCGGTGCGAGTGTGGGTATCTACACTCAGTTCAGCAACAATCTTCATGCCTACATAGATGTCTTGAAAAAGCTGGACGGCATGGTGCCTGACTATGATGCGTATGCTTCTAGAATGATCCTGCCCTCAGCCCTTGTTACAAATGTAGAGACATTTGATGAGGAGCTTGAGTGGTTCATGGAAGACCCAGACAAACCTAGACCATATATAAATGTCGTATTTTCCGAGTTGGCACAGCCTATGCACAAAATGTGGGTGGCTTGGCAGGGTAAAGATTTCCCTGAGGCTGTAGAACATTCAAAGGACATAGTGCCGGATGATTGGCATCTGGCTTGCTTTGAATGGCTAGATAGGAGATACGACAAATGGAAGGATCAAATGTCTTGAAGCATGAGGGTCATGAGGCTTATATGACACGCCGTATGACAGAGCTCGAGCAGGAGGAGTATGATATTATGAACGAAGAAGGCGACATCGATGCTGATGACTACAGCGCCATTATCAATAGGGTGCTGGGTCTAGCTAATGAGGATGTTGAAGGGCTGCACGTTTCAGAGCAATCCTATGGCGATAGCTGGAAGCAGCGCGGAGGTGTTGGTGCGTTTATGATGCTTGCCCGTAAATGGGACAGGCTAGAGAAACAGGCCAATGAGTTCAACTATGATGTGTTTCTAGCGGCAGCTGAGGACCCGCGTGAGGAGGGTGTGTTGGATGACATACGCGACTTACGGCGGTATCTGTTCTTGGTTGAAGCAGAAGTACGCATGAGACAAAATGGAAAACAATCCAAAGCTAGATGAAGTAGTAATAGCTGTTTGTGATTGCGGGAGGGAAAGCAAACAGCTTACCTTCCGCAAACTCAAAAACAAATGGCCTCATTGCTCTCACTGCAATAGGCCTATGAAAGTGAAACCACAGAATGCAGTTTCCTCTGTTCACACCACCAACTGAGTGGGTTATGCCCGATGGCTATCCTGACCTATCGCAAGCGCGTGAGGTGGCCATTGACTTGGAAACTCGTGACCCTAATCTTACTACGATGGGTAGCGGATGGCCCCGCAATGATGGATATGTGATTGGAGTAGCTGTCGCTGTGGATGGTGAAGCATGGTACTTCCCCATACGTCATGAGAATGGTGGGAACTTTGACGATAAGCAGACTCTGCGATGGCTGAAGTCTGTCTGCTCTGTAGAGCGCGATTACATCATGCACAACGCCATGTACGACTTAGGATGGTTATGGGCTGAGGGTATAGAGGTGTGCGGCCGAGTTATTGATACAATGCTCGTCGCTGCCTTACTTGATGAAAATAGATTCAGCTATGCACTCAATGCTCTCGGCCGAGACTATCTTAACGAGCGCAAGAGTGAAAAGGATTTGTATGAGGCCGCTGCTTCATTTGGTGTAAATGCTAAGAGTGAGATGTGGAAGCTGCCTGCTCATTTTGTGGGTGCTTACGCTGAGCAGGATGCTGCGCTTACACTCAAGCTATGGCAGCACTTCAAGGGTTTGATTGTCAAGGAAGACATTGCAGACATCTTTGACTTAGAACTCAATGTCCTCAAAGTCGTGTTTGATATGCGCAAGAAGGGTGTGCGCGTAGACCTAGAAAAAGCAGAAAAGCTGAAGCAGCATCTCCAACAGCAAGAGGAGCAAGTGCTGGCTGATGTGGGCGGGTCTGATATAGATATCTGGGCCGCAGCAAGTATAGCGAAAGCATTTGATGCAGAGGGGTTGAGATACCCCAAAACGCCAAAATCAGGACAGCCTAGCTTCACTAAAAATTTTCTGGCTAACCATGCCCATGATTTGCCAAAGGCCGTGGTTCGAGCTCGAGAGCTGAATAAGGCACGGACTACATTTATCGACACCATACTCAAGCACCAGCACAACGGTCGTATCCATGCCGAGGCACACAGCCTGCGGAGTGATGATGGCGGCACTGTGACAGGCCGCTTCAGCTACAGCAATCCTAATCTCCAACAAGTGCCTGCACGGAACGCAGAGATAGGGCCAATGATCCGTGGCCTGTTCTTACCAGATGAAGGTGATATGTGGGGGGCTTTTGATTACAGTAGCCAAGAACCACGGCTCGTCGTTCATTACGCTAGCTTACTGAAGCTGGAGGGCGCACAGTCTTTTGCTGACCAGTACAATGTAGATGCTAATACAGACTTCCACCAAATGGCAGCAGATATCGTGGGAGTGCCGCGTAAGCAGGCTAAAGATATCAACCTTGGTTTGTTTTACGGGATGGGCAAGAACAAGCTGGCTGAGCAATTAGGATTAGAGTTTGAGGATGCTAAAGAGCTTTTCAAAGAGTATCACGGCAAAGTCCCCTTTGTTCAGCAGCTAGCGGATTATGTTGTCAACCGTGCTTCTAACAAAGGAGTAGTACGGACATTACTAGGACGTAGATGCCGGTTTGATAAGTGGGAGCCAAATGCCTACGGTACATTCAAACCGATGAGCTATCAAGATGCCTACGCAGAACACGGACCTAGTATAAAGAGGGCGTTTACTTATAAGGCTCTTAACAGATTGATACAGGGCAGTGCTGCTGATCAAACTAAAGCCGCGATGGTAGCTCTCTACAAAGAGGGGATAACACCACTCATACAGGTGCATGATGAATTAGATATATCTGTGCCGGATAAAGAAACTGGAGACCGTATCAAAGATATCATGGAACACTGTGTAGATATGCAGATACCCAGCGTAGTTGATGCAGAGTACGGGCCGAGCTGGGGAGAAGCTAAATGAGTATACCTAATCGCAGACCCTGTATCACAGCAGATGTGGGGATGGGACTGAGTGTGACTGTCAGTTACCATCCTGAAACAGGCGAGCCGATTGAGGTATTTCTCGTAGAAAGAGGCAAAGCCTCTGACAATCCAATGCAAGAGGCATTGTACAATCTTGGCGTCACTGCATCTAAACTTATGCAGCACGACGATTAAAAAGATAATTTAGGGGCTAACATCTGTAAACTGCTGTGTTAAATTAAAGGTAGGCAGTTACAGAAAGGACAGCCCATGTACCTCAACCATCTGGACTACGAGCAGGATATGCTCCAGCATGTCCTGTGCTACACCGTCACCGAGTTCCTTGGCTGCGCTAAGTATCGTGTGACAGAGTACGGCACGTTTGACACCGCCTTGCGCGATTTCAACCTGTGGAAAGATGCCGATCCATCTCGCCGCTTGTTGATTTACGCTGTGTGTCAACCGCCCAATCGTCCTCTCACTGTCAGCCTGCCTATCCCTCAGGATTGGTACGGCAAGCTATCATCATGAATATATTCTGGTTATCCATGGACCTTGAGCGTTGTGCTCAAATGCACACCAAAAGTCACATCAGCAAGATGCCGACTGAGATGGTACAGATGCTTTGCACTGCTCACTGGACTCATGGCAATGATGCACCGTGGATGCCTGCTTATCACCACCACCCATGCACGATATGGGTTGCACAGACCGTGGAAAACTACCGCATTGCTTGGAACCTTGGATACCAGTTATTCAAAGAGTTCAGGTACCGGCGTGACAAGATGCACGGCTCTGAGCCTATCTTCTTTGCAGTTCGCTGTGCTCCTCCAGCACTCACTGCTCGCGGATACACAAAGTTTCCGCAGGCTATGCCGGATCAGTACAAGCACCATGATGTGATCACGGCCTACCGTGATTACTACGTCGGGGAAAAGCAGCACCTCTTTGACTGGGAGTGCCGCCCTGTTCCTCAGTTTGTTGTCAACAGCAGAAAGTATCAAACAAATGACTGATCCAACCCAGTTCAAGTCTGTAGGTGTTGATCTTCGCACCTACAATCTTCTCATGCGCGAAGCGGATGAGCAGTGCCGCACTATCAGTGGGCAAATTAAGTTCCTCGTAAAAAAGCATCTTGAAGGTGCAAACGAGGATGAAGTTCGTGCCTTACCGGCTCCTACTCCGGCAGCGCCGCCTGTGGCGGTGGTCAAGCCTGCGAGACGGCCTAGTTTCAGCCGTATCATCGCTACCGGCGCTGCTGCCGATATGCTGGTGAGGTTCTACCAGACAGAGGCTACTTTGTCTTCTAAAGACTTTACCGACCTTCCTGTGGAAGACCCGTCGGGCGCGTTGTATAATCTGGCAGCAAGGGGTGACCTGAAACGTATTGGGAACACTAAGCCCTTCTTCTACCAGATTACTCCACAGGGTAAGACTCGCGCTCGCAAAATCATCGAGGCAAGGAGAAATAAAAATGGCTCGTAAAAAGTACACACCGTCCGTTATCCGCAACGTCCATAGGGATAGGGGCAATGGCTTGACTCTCAGGAAGATTGCTGAGAAGCACAAGCTAAGTATGAATCAGGTTACCTACATCGTCTACGAGTTGGAGCCTGTGATCTTCCAGCGCAAGCCGCAATCAGCTGGATCCGTTGTGGATAGCGGCCCGATCTTAATGCCAGTGCCTG
>VTLG01016006.1_pt1 | contig 11933 bp, 10 predicted proteins | sample 4694571 | NCBI WGS metagenome assembly VTLG01 (sample SAMN12604809, study PRJNA352737) | marine metagenome | biome: ENVO:00000447; feature: ENVO:00000209|ENVO:00000569|ENVO:01000036; material: ENVO:00002151; isolation source: viral sequences binned using virsorter ... | reverse complement strand
ATATCAAAAGAAAGATTTGAAGATTTTATATCACCATTTTTAGAATCAGATGAAGACTATGAGTTATCTACAAGACCTCGTGAAGGAGATATCATATTCTTCCCACTAGGAGCAAGATTATTTGAAGTTAAGTTTGTTGAGCACGAGGAACCATTTTACCAATTAGGAAAAAATTACGTATATCAACTTAAGTGTGAACTCTTTGAATATGAGGATGAGGTTATTGATACTGGAATCGATATTATTGATTCTCAACTTGAAGACATAGGATATATTACTAAACTACAATTGATAGGAACTGGTGTAACAGCAACTGCTAACGCACAGATAAATCCAGCAAATAGAGGTTATATACGTGAGATTGTGTTAAATGATGACGGTAGTGGATATTCAAGCACACCAAACGTTGCAATTTCAACTGCTCCATTTGGTGCAGGTAATGTTGATGCAACAGCTGTTGCTATAACAACTACAAGAGCTGGTATATTTTCAATTGATCGAATATTATTAACAAATGCAGGTGCTGGATATACAACTGCACCATTAGTCACCATTACTGGCGGTGGTGGAGTAGGTGCAGCAGCAACTGCTGCAGTTGAAACATCAAACTTTGGTATCGTTGATTTCACAGTTTCCAACAATGGTGTTGGTTATGCTTCTAAACCAATAGTTACAATTACAGGAATTAGTTCATCACCCGCTGCTGCAGAAGTTAATCTATTAGCAGATAATACAATATCAGATATTCTTATTAAAAATGCAGGTATAGGTTATACTGTAACTCCAATTGTAACTATTTCAAGTCCATCTTTAATTAATGGTGTTGGTAATTTCAAGAGGGGTGAGATTATCAAGGGTATGTCATCTGGTATTGAAGCAAGAGTTAAAGAATGGGATACTGATACAAAGATACTTAACATATCAAATGTTGGCATTGGATCTACACAAGCAGCATTTATACCTGGTGAAACTATTCAAGCAACTGAATCCACACACTTCGCTGTTGATTTAACAACTGTCGCTACTATTGGCATTACTACTACATTAATCACAGGTATAAACACATCTGGAATTAGTTTAAATCAAGAGATCAATCAATTATTATTTGGCACATTACCTGTGATTGGTGTTGGTGCAACTGTTACAAATATTGGTGTTGGTCAAATTAACATAAGTAACTTATCGTTAAATACTACTGGTGTAACAACTGTAGTATCATTCGGATCTACAGTGTTTACAAATTATTCACTTGATTTCTTCAGTGATGAAAATCAAGATACAACCTTTGAATCAAATGAAATCATTGAATCTGAAGCAGATGATATAATTGATTTTTCAGAAGGTAATCCATTCGGTACATTCTAATGTTAGGACAATACTACTATCACGAAATATTAAGAAAAACCATAATTGCTTTTGGTACAATTTTTAATGATATTCATATTCGTCATCGAGATGGTGCAGGAAAAGAAACAAGTGATATGAGAGTACCTCTTGCTTATGGTCCTATGCAAAAATTCCTAGCAAGATTAGAGCAGCAAGCAGATTTAAATCGTGCTGTTCAAATTACCTTGCCAAGAATGTCATTTGAAACAACTAATATCGCTTATGATGCAACTAGAAAGGGAGGAATAACTCAAACATTCAAAGCATCTGATGGTAATAAACTACGAAAAGTATTCATGCCAGTTCCATATAATATTGGATTTGAATTAAACATCCTAGTTAAGTTGAATGATGATGCATTACAAATCGTAGAACAAATTTTACCATATTTTCAACCATCATTCAATATCACTATTGATTTAATAGATGTGATTGGAGAAAAGAGAGATATTCCGATTGTATTAGATAATATATCATTTCAAGATGATTATGAAGGTGATTTTGCAACAAGAAGAGCACTTATATACACTTTGAATTTTACTGCTAAAACATATCTCTTCGGTCCCGTATCAGATTCAAGTGAGGGTCTCATTAAGAAAGTTCAAGTTGATTACTATGCATCTGTGGATACTGAAAATGCAAGAAGAGAATTAAGATACTCTGCCACACCCCAAGCAAGACAAGATTACAATGATGATAATACTGCAGTATTGAAATCAGATCTCACAAAAACTAAAACAAGATTTGATGTTTCTGCGACTAACGCATTATCAGTTGGCATGAGAATTATTATAGATAAAGAAATCATGAAGATCAAAGAGATCGTCGATGCGAACACAATTGTTGTTAATCGTGGATATGAAACAGTAGCAGCAACGCATATTGGAGGAGCGTCAATAGATGCATTAACAGAAGCTGACGATTTACTTGTTGAACCTGATGATGACTTTGGATTTAATGGTGTTATTGAAGTATTCAATGATTCAAGATCATTTAGTCCAACACAACAGAAAGATATCTGATGAATACCATGACTAACTATGATTCTATTGATAAAGCGTTAAACACAAGTAGTGCGATTGATGTCACTCCAAGTAGTAAACCACAAAAAGTGGAGTCTACAAAAGATGATGTCAAGAAGGACTATGACTATACTCGTGCGAATTTATATTCATTAGTTGAAAAAGGTCAAGAAGCACTTAACGGTGTCTTAGAAGTTGCGGGTGAAGGTGGTAGTGCTAGAGCATATGAGGTTGCAGGTCAGATAATAAAATCAGTTGCAGATACAACTGATAAATTAATGGATCTTCAAAAGAAAGTTAAGGAAGTGGAAGAAGATAAAAAACAGACAACAAATAATGTAACTAACAATGCACTCTTTGTAGGTTCAACATCTGAACTCTCAAAGATGTTAAAACAAGGAATACTAAATAATAAGGAGAATTCTAGTTCTAATGAGTGATTCTGTTACTATTGAAGATTCAAAAGGAGAGACCTTCGCAGAAGTAATTGATGTTGTTGGTGTATCTGAAGTAAAGAAAGCATTTCAACAATCAGTAAAAGAGGGTTCACTTCATAAGTGGTTCAAAGGTTCAAAGTCCAAAGATGGCAAGCCTGGTTGGGTTAATGTCGTCACTGGAGGAACTTGTGCTAGTGACAAACCTGGTGAGGGTACACCTAAATGTGTATCATCAGCAAAGAGAGCAAGTATGACAAAAGCAGAAAGACTCTCTGCTGCTCGTAGAAAAAAGAAAGCAGATCCTGGTCAACAAGCAAAAACTGGTGCTGCAAAACCAACCTATGTCTCAACTGATAAACCAAAAAAGAAAATGAGTGAAGAGATGAAAAGAGATGAATACGGTGATCCAATCGGTGGTCCTAAAATTTCAAAGAAGCAAATGAAAAAAAATCTTACATCAAATACACCAGATGAACAACATACCACAACTACAAGTGAGGGGTATATTGATTTACCATTACATGTTGAGATACCAAAGAATGATGGAGACTTTAAATTAGGTCTTATGTTCCGTGAGAGTTTAGATATTGACAAAGGGATGCTCTTCATATTTGAGGAAGTTGGTCAACATTCATTTCATATGAAAAATACTCGTATTCCACTTGATATTGCATTTGTAAAAGAAGATGGAACTATTGAAAGTATAAAGGAATTAACACCATATAGTAGTTTACCAGTATATTCAGATGGTGAAGTATTATTTGCAATAGAAGCAAATCGTGGTTGGTTTACAGAAAATAATGTAGAAGTTGGAGATGAGATAGTTTTAGCAGAGGGAGATAAGAAAGGTAAGGGTAGTGGTACAAAAGATGCTTGCTATCATAAGGTCAAGTCAAGATACTCTGTGTGGCCAAGTGCATATGCTTCAGGTGCATTAGTTAAGTGTCGTAAGGTAGGTGCTGCAAACTGGGGTAATAGCACTAAAAAAGAGGAGTACAACTTAGAAGAGAAAAAAGGACAAAAGTGTTGGCCAGGTTATGAAAAGAAAGGCACTAAGATGATGTTTGGTAAGAGATATAATAATTGTGTGAAGAAAGAAGAGTTTTCAGATTGGAGAGATGAACTAGGTTATGAGGGTAAGGACGACTCAAAAAAGTTACAAGAAGATGATATGAAGGGTATGAGTGTCAAGTCAGGACACAAAAGACCCACAAAATCAGGTGCTGGAATGACACAGAAAGGTGTTGAAGCATATCGTCGTAGAAATCCTGGTTCTAAATTAAAAACTGCTGTTACAACGAAACCATCTAAGTTGAAGAAAGGTAGTAAAGCGGCAAATCGTAGAAAGAGTTACTGTGCTAGAAGTGCAGGGCAGATGAAGAAGTTTCCAAAAGCAGCAAAAGATCCGAATAGTAGATTAAGACAAGCACGTAGACGTTGGAACTGCTGATAAGTTATGAATGATAATGTATACCTTGGTAATCCAAATTTAAAAAAAGCAAACACTCCTCATGAATTTACAGAGGAGCAGGTCATTGAATTTATCAAGTGTAAGAATGATCCTGTATATTTTGCAAAGAATTATATTAAGATTGTTTCTCTAGATGAAGGACTAACACAGTTTATTCCTTATGATTTTCAAGAAACTTTAATTAAAAGATTCCATGAACACCGTTTCAATATATGTAAAATGCCTCGGCAGACGGGTAAATCTACTACATCTGTATCGTATCTTTTACATTATGCTGTTTTCAATGATAGTACAAACATTGGTATTCTTGCAAACAAAGCAGCAACTGCCCGTGATTTATTAGGTAGATTGCAAACTGCATATGAGAACTTGCCTAAATGGATGCAACAGGGTATAATATCTTGGAATAAAGGATCACTGGAGTTAGAAAATGGATCTAAAATCTTGGCTGCGTCTACCTCTGCTAGTGCAGTCAGAGGTATGTCTTTCAACATTCTTTTTCTGGACGAGTTTGCCTTTGTGCCTAATCATATTGCTGAGTCATTCTTTGCCTCAGTATATCCTACTATCACTTCTGGTAAAAACACCAAAGTCATAATGGTATCTACCCCTCACGGGATGAACCACTTTTACAGATATTGGCACGATGCAGAGAGAAATAAGAACGAATATGTACCAACTGATGTTCATTGGAGTGAAGTGCCAGGTAGAGATGCTGTTTGGAAAGAGCAAACCATTGCAAACACATCAGAGCAACAATTCAGAGTTGAGTTTGAATGTGAGTTTCTAGGTTCTGTTAATACTTTAATAGCACCCTCCATATTGAAAAATATGGTATATGATAATCCAATAACAAAAAACGCAGGTTTAGATATCTACGAAAAACCTGAGAAAGAGCATAATTATATAATTACAGTTGATGTTGCAAGGGGACTTGGAAATGACTATTCTGCATTTATCGTATTTGATGTTACTCAGTTTCCATATAAGGTAGTTGCAAAATATCGAAATAATGAAATCAAACCTATGTTATTTCCAAATGTTATACTTGATGTAGCAAAAGGATTTAATAATGCTTACATATTAGTTGAAGTAAATGATATTGGAGATCAAGTTGCCAGCATACTTCAATATGACTTAGAGTATGAAAACTTACTTATGGCGTCGATGAGAGGTCGAAACGGACAAATAGTTGGTCAAGGGTTTTCAGGAAAGAAGACACAACTTGGTGTCAGAACTACTGCTGCAGTAAAAAAATTAGGTTGTAGTAACCTGAAAACTATGATAGAGGATCACAAATTACTCACCTGTGATTATGAAATCATATCAGAATTGACTACATTTACTCAAAAGCATAACTCATTTGAAGCAGAGGAAGGATGTAATGATGATTTAGCAATGTGTTTAGTTCTTTTTGCATGGTTAGTTGCACAAGAATATTTTAAAGAAATGACCGATAATGACATCAGAAAGAGAATATATGAAGAGCAAAAAAATCAAATTGAGCAGGATATGGCACCATTCGGTTTTATAAACACTGGATTAGAAGATACTCAATTCATTGACAAAGACGGAGATGTATGGCATACTGATGAATATGGTGATCGTTCATACATGTGGGACTACAGATGATTTCAGCTTTACTTTTCAGTTCAAGTTTTCTTAACTTTGCTTTCTATATCTACGCAATAGGATTTGTGATCGCATTGATATTGGAACAAATTGTAAAACAATCAGATAACCAAAGAAACATTTTTATAGTTGAAACCAATCGTAAATATTTGTGGAGACAAACTTGGGTTATTAACATTAACTGGTTTGTATGTAACATAGGGTTATATTTTATATCAAGAAATATGCAACCAATGGGTGATACCTTCTGGGATGGTGCTTTATAATACATGTAGACTACATGAAAAAGGGTATTTTAATAAATAATTTCAGAAATAATCTGAGATTCGGAGAATAAAGATGCCACTAAATTTAGCATCTCCTGGAATTGTAGTTAGAGAAGTTGACTTAACCGTTGGTCGTGTTGACACAGCATCTGACAAAGTTGGTGCTATTGTAGGACCATTTGCCAAAGGAGCAGTTGACCTTCCAATTTTGGTTGAGACAGAGCAAGATCTATTAAATGCTTTTGGAAAACCTTACTCTGCTGATAAGCACTATGAGTATTGGATGGTTGCATCATCATATCTTGCTTATGGAGGAGCCTTGAGGGTTGTACGAGCAGATGATGATGATTTAAAGAACGCTTTTTCAGGAAGTGCAGGAAGCATAAAAATAAAAAGCACAGAACACTATAATGACTTGGGGTATGATGGATCAACTATTACAGGAGTAACAGTTGCTGCTAGAAATCCTGGTTCATGGGCAAATAATTTAAAAGTTGCCTTGATTGATTCACAAGCAGATCAAGTATTAACATTTAATACATTACCCACAAACATTGCTGTTGGTTATGGAATTACTCAAAACGTTCCTGCTGACACAGTTCTTGCTGGTGCAGGAACAACTACCAAGTTGGACGGATTTTTCAAAGGAATTGTAACAGGTGTTGATGCTACTGCAAAAACAATTGATGTAAAATTCTTATCTCATACATCTGCTGCTGGAGTTTCTACTGAAAAAGATTATCAACCAGGTGGAATTTATAATTTTGGAAATACTTCTGTTGCGATCCATACAACTGGTCAATCATCATCTTATGCTACAGCAACTCCAACATTAAATGTTGATTGGTTCGATCAACAATCCATTCAATTGACGAATACAGCTATTAGTTGGAATAATATAGCAGATAGACCAGGTACATCAAATTATGCTGCTGCTCGTGATTCAAGATTTGATGAAGTACATGTAGTTGTTATTGATGATACTGGTGAAGTATCAGGTAATGCAGGTACTATTTTAGAGAAACATTTAAGTCTTTCCAAAGCAAAAGACGCTGAATTCTCACTTGGTTCACCTTCATATTGGAGAAAATACACATATAATAACTCTGCAAATATATTTGCTGGTAGTGCACCTAACGGTATAGTTGCTACTAACACAACAACAGTTGCAGGTTTTAGTACTGCTACTGATATTGGTTGGGATCAAAATGCACAAGGAATTTCATTTGGTGCTACAGGTGCAAACACTTTAACTTTAGGTGGTGGTAAAAACTATGATGGTGGCACAGACGAAGAAGCGACTGGAGCATTCCAAGTTACATTAGCAGGTCTTGCAGGAGGTTATCAACTATTTGAAGATGATAACTTAAATTCAGCAGACTTTATTCTAATGGGTTCAGGTAATCATACCAAAGAAACCACACAGTCACTTGCAAACAAAATTATTTCTGTTGCAGAGATAAGAAAAGATGCAGTTGCATTTGTATCTCCCCACAGAGGTGCCTTCTTGAGTGATGGATCAGCAGGTTCTGTAACAGTCTTTGATGATGAACAAATTACAGATAACGTGGTTGGATTCTTTGCTCCTGTAACTTCATCATCATTCGCAGTGTTTGATGGAAGTTACAAGTACATGTATGACAGATTTGCAGATACATTCAGATATGTCCCAATGAACGGAGACATTGCAGGATTATGTGCAAGAAATGACATCAACAACTTCCCTTGGTTCTCACCAGCTGGAACTGCAAGAGGTGCAATACTTAATGCAGTTAAGTTAACATACAATCCATCTCAAACACAAAGAGATAAATTGTATTCAAATCGAATTAATCCAATCATCTTCTCACCAGGTGGAGGAATAATTCTATTTGGTGATAAGACTGGTCTTGGAAAAGCATCTGCATTTGATAGAATAAACGTTCGTAGATTGTTTATCTTCCTTGAAAATGCAATATCATCTGCTGCAAGAGATCAGATGTTTGAATTCAATGATGAGATTACAAGGACAAACTTTGTAAATATTGTTGAACCATTCCTACGTGATGTACAGGCAAAACGAGGAATATTTGATTTCAGAGTTATCTGTGATGAAACAAATAACACTGCTGCGATCATAGATAATAATGAATTTGTCGCAGACATATTCATCAAACCTGCAAGATCAATTAACTTCATCGGTCTAACCTTCGTTGCTACACGAACAGGTGTATCATTTGAAGAAGTAATCGGTAACGTTTAATTAGAGGTAATTAAAGAAAATGGCAACTCAATTTAACAGACCACCTTTAAGACGAATTACTGACTTCAAGAGTAAGTTAGTCGGTGGTGGTGCAAGACCGAATCTATTTGAAGTCGAACTTGCTTTCCCAGAAGAACTAGGAATAGACAACGATGTAAAAGATAAGTCAAGATTCTTAGTCAAAGCAGCAGCTCTACCTGCTTCAAACATCACTCCAATTGATGTTAACTTCCGAGGCAGAATACTTAAAATAGCAGGAGATAGAACATTCGATACATGGACTATCACAGTTATTAACGATACTGACTTTTCAATTCGTTCTGCTTTTGAAAAGTGGATGAATTCAATCAACAGATTGTCTGATGCAACAGGTGCTAACAATCCAGCAGATTATCAAGAAGATGCGTATGTACATCAACTTGATCGTGATGGATCAACATTAAGAACCTATAGATTCTATGATGTTTTCCCAACAAATATCAGTCAGGTTGATTTATCTTACGAAACAGTTGACACAATAGAGGAGTTTACGGTAGAATTACAAGTACTATACTTTGAATCAATTAAAGGTGTCGGTGATAATGCTGGAGGAGAAAGCATAAACTAAAACTGATAAATAGTGCTATAATAAAAGAAAAATAGTTATACAATGGCGAAACTCTTTGGATTCTCAATTGATGATTCGGATAAAACACCCGATTCAGTAGTCTCACCCGTTCCTCGTAGTAACGAGGACGGGGTTGACTATTTTGTTCAATCTGGGTTTTATGGACAGTATGTAGATATAGAAGGTGTATATCGTACAGAGTACGATCTAATAAAAAGATATCGTGAAATGGCACTTCATCCAGAGTGTGATGGTGCGATAGAAGATGTTGTAAATGAAGGCATAGTCAGTGATTTATATGATTCACCAGTAGAAATAGAACTATCAAACGTAAACGCAACTGATAAATTAAAGGATAAAATTAGAGATGAATTCAAAGGCATCAAGGAAATGATGGACTTTGATAAGAAGTCTCATGAAATTTTTAAGAATTGGTATGTAGATGGAAGATTATATTACATAAAAGTTATTGACACAAAGAGACCACAGGATGGTATTCAAGAGATCAGATATGTTGATCCAATGAAGATGAAGTTTGTTCGTCAAGAGAAGGGTACAAAAAATAAGGGTAATCTACCATTAGATCCACTTGCAGGAAATGGAACCAAAAAAGCAGAATATCCAGAGATAGATGAATATTATATCTACTCACCTAAACCAAACTACCCAACAACCATGTATTCAACTGCAGCTGGTGCGGGTGGTAAAGGACAAATCAAAATTGCAAAAGACTCTGTATGTCATGTAACATCTGGATTATTTGATCGTAACAAAGGAACTTGTTTATCATACTTACACAAAGCAATTAAGGCACTTAATCAATTGAGAATGATTGAAGATAGTTTGGTTATCTACAGATTATCAAGAGCACCAGAGAGAAGAATATTTTATATTGATGTTGGTAATCTTCCAAAGGTAAAAGCAGAGCAATACCTAAAAGAAGTGATGAGTCGTTATCGTAATAAACTTGTATATGATGCAGGAACTGGTGAAGTTCGTGATGATCGTAAATTTATGTCGATGATGGAAGACTTCTGGCTACCAAGAAGAGAGGGTGGAAGAGGAACTGAAATCACAACATTACCAGGTGGACAAAATTTAGGTGAACTTACAGATATTGAATATTTCCAGAAAAAATTATATCGTGCATTAGGTGTTCCAGAATCCAGAATCGCAAGTGATGGTGGATTCAATTTAGGTCGTTCATCAGAGATATTAAGAGATGAATTAAAGTTTGCAAAATTTGTAGGAAGATTAAGAAAGAGATTCTCAAATTTATTCAACAATTTATTGAAAACACAATTAATATTAAAAAACATAATTACACCTGAAGATTGGGATTCCTTAAGTGATCACATTCAATACGATTTCTTATATGATAATCAATTTGCAGAATTAAAAGAGTCTGAATTGATGAATGAAAGACTTGGTACATTAGCAACAATTGAACCCTATATTGGTAAGTATTTTTCTAATCATTATGTTCGCACAAAGGTTCTTCGTCAGACAGATCAAGAGATTGAAGAGCAAGATGAATTGATTAAAAAAGAAATTAAAGATGGTGTAATTCCAGACCCAAGTGCAGTAGATCCTATTACTGGACAACCACTTGAAGGTGGTGGAGATTTAGGAGCAGTGCCTACTGAACCAGACATAGAATCAGATGCAACAGTAACTGACGCTCAGTTCCAAAAAGATGTTAAGTCTGCGGAGATATAAATAATCAAGATATCTTAACATAATATTAAACATGGATGAATTACTTGATATGATTGCAACTGATGCATCAGCAACTGATATATCAGATTCGATCAAAGACACATTGTATGCAAAGGCTGCTGAGAGAATAAATTCTCAAAGACCAGATATTGCTACACAGATGTTTGATCCTTCAATTGCAGATGCAGAAGATAACTCTGCAGAAGAGGAATCATAAATAACACTATCACGGTTGATTATAAAAAATGGCAGCTTTTAAGGTCGTTCAAAAAATAGCATCTGTTACTGGAAATGCAACAAGTGCATCAATACCATTAAAGTCAGGTTATCTTCGAGTAACACCAGCTGGTGGTGATGCATTTGTTGAAGTTGGAACTGACCCAACAGCAGCAGATGATAGTAGCATATATGTTCCTCAAAAAACTTCAATGGTTTTTAAGGAAAAAGTTGCATCTTCAAATATTGTTGGTGTAACAACTGCAGATGCTTCAACAACATTTACCTTTCCTACTGGAATGGAATCACCTTTTGCTGTTGGTGATACTATTGAGGTTACTGGTACAACTGGTTTTAATACAACATCTGCAACAGTCACTCAAAATATCCCACCAAATTATGGAACATCAGGATTTGATTCAAGTCAGTCTGGTAAAGTTGTAATTGGTGTAGGTTCAAGTGATAAGGCAACAGCTTCAATTACTGGTGAACTTAGAAAAGTCGTAAAGGTTGCAGTAAGAGGATCTGGTAAAACACATATTTCAGAAGTTCAAATAGTAGGAGATTTCTAATGAAACTTATTACGGAAGAAGTAGCAAGAGTTAAATTTATCGTAGAAGGTAAAGGTTCTCAGAAAAAAATGTATATTGAAGGTGTATTCCTTCAAGGTGAAATTAAAAACCGTAATGGTAGAATGTATCCAATTAATACTCTTGCAAAAGAGGTTAATAGATATAATGAAAGTTTCGTTAAAAAAGGTAGAGCATTAGGTGAACTTGGACATCCCGAAGGTCCTACTGTAAACCTTGATCGTGTATCTCATAAGATTACTTCTCTTGTTCAAGAGGGAAATAATTTTAAAGGAAAGGCACAACTACTTTCCACACCTATGGGTAAGATTGCACAAAATCTTATCGGTGAAGGTGTAACACTTG
>VTLG01003167.1_pt1 | contig 11935 bp, 15 predicted proteins | sample 4694571 | NCBI WGS metagenome assembly VTLG01 (sample SAMN12604809, study PRJNA352737) | marine metagenome | biome: ENVO:00000447; feature: ENVO:00000209|ENVO:00000569|ENVO:01000036; material: ENVO:00002151; isolation source: viral sequences binned using virsorter ... | reverse complement strand
AAGCTCAGCAACTTGAGTCACATCTCCGAAGAGAGATGGAAGAAACTGAAGCAATACTTCGAGGACAATTCCCTTTCGTTGCAGGATCGTTGTTCACTCCTAAACGAGATAACGCAACACAAGGATACAGAGAAGGATGTGAAATACAACGAATAAAGGAGTTTAACCCAACATCAAGAGACCACATAGCATGGATTCTGACGACTCATTTGAATGTCAAACTGACCAAGACCACCACGACTGGGAAACCAATTATCGACGAGATTACATTGACGGAGATAAATATTCCCTTCTCGAAACTATGTGCGAAATGTTTGACGATAAAGAAAAAGCTTGGAATGATATCCGAAGGCGTGAACGCTTGGAACAAGCTTGTTACGAATAAAGGTAGGATTCACCACCATTGCTCGGTTAGTACGAACACATTTAGATGTGCTCATCGTAAACCAAACTTAGCGCAAGTTCCTGCTGATAAAGAATTTAGAGAGCTGTTTACTGCCAGTCCAAGACACACAATGGTAGGTGCTGATTTAAGTGGTATAGAACTACGAATGCTCGCACACTATTTAGGACGATATGACGGAGGTCGATACGCCGATATATTACTAAACGATGATATACATCAAGTTAATGCAGACAAAATAGGAATCACCAGAAGACAAGTTAAGACTGTCACATACGCCTTTCTCTATGGTGCTGGTAATGAAAAAATAGGTACGAGTTATGATAACTCTTTACAACCCAAGGAAGCTAGAAAAAAAGGATCCGAAATCCGAAAAGCTTTCGTTTCTGCGATCACAGGACTCTCAGACTTATTGGACGCGGTTTCAAATAAGTCTTCTAATGGGTTCTTGCTGGCATGTGACGGAAGAAGGGTGCTGGTCGATAGCCCGCACAAAGCGTTAAATTATTTACTTCAATGCTCAGCAGGAATAGTTGCAAAGCGTTGGATGGTTATAGCAAATGACCGACTACAACCTTTTCACACACATCAACTAGCTTTTGTTCACGACGAATTGCAGTATGAATGTCGACCTTATCACGCAGTTGGAGTAAGAAGAGAACTAGAAATTTCAGCAGTATTAGCTGGAGAATATTACCAATTACGTTGTCCCATTGCAGCAGAAGCAAAAGAAGGATTGACATGGGCAGACGTACATTAAATATGAAATTATTAATTGATTGCGACTATATAGTCTATAAATGCTGTGCAGCAGCAGAAACAGAAATGGATTTTGGTGATGACGTCATAGTTGTTACTTCTAACTTCTCAGATGCGATGAAATGCGTAAAAAGAGATCTAGACAGAATCCAAAATGAATTAGGTTCGTTTGACGATGAATTGGTATTGTTTTTTACAAGCCCTAATAATTTTAGGAAAAAAATTCTGCCCGATTACAAGGGTCATCGACAACGAAAAAAGCCCTGTGGATTTAAACGTGTCATACAGGAACTTAAGAAACAATACAAAGTTATCCTCAAGGATACACTTGAAGCTGACGATGCGTTAGGTATCTACGCAACAAAGTACCCCGGAAATATTATTGTCTCTCCTGATAAAGACATGAGACAGATTCCCGGTAAATTATATGACTTTAAAGAAACTGTCACTATCTCACCTGAACAGGGAGCAAGGTGGCACTTAATACAAACTATGGCTGGGGATAACACAGATGGTTACTCAGGCGTTCCGGGAATCGGAGTGAAGAAAGCAGAAAAAATATTTGCAGAAAAAGGGTACACATGGAAAGCAGTCGTTGAAACTTTTGAAGAAAAAGAGATGACTGAAAAAGATGCTCTTGTTAATGCAAGACTTGCAAGAATTTTAACTAATGACGACTACGACCATGACAAAAGAGAACCAATCCTCTGGCAACCTTTGGGACAGTACGAAATTGACCCTCCATCAGGACTTAGAGATGAGAGAGATTCAATTAGCACTGCATGAAATAGATAAGAAAACCATGATGGAACTATACATAAGGTTACAAGAGCAAGTTTTCAAATTAAATAATTTAATTTCACCCCTGTTACATGAAGCAAAAAAACGAAGGTCCTGATTACTACCAGAGAGGAAACATAGAAGTATGGGATTTCATTAGAGATCAAAGCCTGAACTATCACCTTGGAAACGTAATCAAATATATATGTCGAGCTGGTTATAAAGAAAACGACTTAAAAGATTTAAAAAAAGCTGCCCATTATTTATTAAATGAAATCGAAAATAGAACCAAACAAGATTGCTAGAACTGGTCGAGTTCAGCAATGGATTGATAATCCAGAAAATCGTCTACCCGTGAGCTGCACGATATTTAATGTCGAAGACAGCATGGAAGGAAGTGATGGAATCGAAGCAAGTTGGCGTTTTGTTAGCCATGCTCTGCGCTTTGGAGCAGGAGTCGCAGTCCACCTGTCGGATCTTAGACCAGCAGGAACAGAAACAAATAAAGGACCTGATACTCTCGTTGCCTCGGGACCAGTGTCATTCGCAAAAATTTACTCAACATTAAATGAAATACTTAGACGTGGTGGGACGTACCGCAATGGGGCGTGTGTTATTCACCTCGATATTAATCACGCCGATATTATTAGTTTCGTGCAAGTCCCCAGAGAAGAACTCCCATGGGTTAAACGATGCGTTGACCTTACCAGAGAACTCTGGGATAATGCAGAAGCTGGAACAAAGGAAGCAATTATTAGAGGAGTTGCAAGAGGAGACATTTGGTTATCCAAAATAAAACATGACAACAATGGAAACAGAATCAGATCGAATGTTTGTTTGGAAGTTTATTTGCCCTCACGTGGAACATGCCTCCTACAACATATCAATCTCGGTGCCTGTCGTATCGGTGACATCCGACCAGCTTTCCGTGAAGGCATGCAAGAATTGTGCAGCCTCCATGGTAAAACAGGTGTTGGAGCAACTGGTGAATACTTAGCACCAGAGAATGACAGACAAGTAGGACTAGGAGTACTAGGTTTAGCTAACTTCCTAGCAAATAACAATATTAAATATGCCGAGTTTGGTAAGGCTCTTGAAGCATGTAACGATGCTGAACCTTACGAAGGTTACGCAGGATTAGCAGCACGCGAGCTCTTCCTCGGCATACAAGAAGCTGCTAACGTAGCACGTGAGAACAAGATGGAAAGAGCATTCGCTATAGCTCCAACTGCTAGTTGTTCTTATAGAAGTAGAGACTTAAAAGGTAATACTTGCACACCAGAAATAGCACCTCCTATCAGCAGAATAGTTGATAGAGATTCAGGTGAGTTTGGTGTAGAACAAGTGAAATATGGCGACGTCGAAATCGCATCCGAAGTTGGATGGGAGAGTTATAAATTAGTAGCAGATCAGATAATGATCATGCTTAATAGAACAGGTTTGCTTCATGGCTATAGCTTCAATTCTTGGAGTGATATGGTGATTTACGATGAAGCATTTGTAGACGAGTGGCTGAATAGTCCACAAACGTCTCTCTATTATTCTTTACAAGTGATGGGAGATACACAAGATAAATCTGATGCTTACGCAGCTTTAGATTCATCAGAAGTTGACGCATACCTTGAGCAGATAATGAGTAATAAACCAGATATCGGATGTGATTGTCAACAATGAATCCCTATATAAAATTACTGTCCCGGAAAAGAACTTGGACACCAGTACAAACATCTAAAGGAAAACTAAAAGAAGGTGCAGAAGAAACCATCTACCGTGCTCTTGCAATACGCCATATGGAGTTACCAGTTGGCGAGTTCATTACAAAAGCACTTGATAAAGAAGTTCCCGACTCTGCCAGAGCACTTCTAGAGTCAAACGTTAAGGACGAGATTAAACATGATCTTGCACTTGGCTACATCACCAACGCACTAGGCGTTAATGAAAAAGCCGAAGCCGAAGCATTGCGCTTACGTGCAGCGTGGGAACAACATCCTGACCATACAATTTGTAAAGCGTTAGTAGCAGAAAGAGCAGTGTTCTTTGTGTTGCTTCCATTCTTTAGATTCTGTGGAGACGCAGGATTAAGAACTGTATCAGCAGATATATCAAGAGACGAACAAGTCCACGTAGCTACAAACAGTTTGGTATGTGCGGAGCTAGGTCTAAAACCTAGTCGTTCGCTTGATGCTTTAAGAAAAGCAACTATCAACTGGGTTATGGAACCACTTAAACAAAGTTCCGATAGATATTTGGACAAAAAATTTTGGCTCGATGCTAGTGATCGACTTATGTACGAAGGCAAAGCACCAGAATTTTCTCAGACCAAGGCAGCTAGAATGCCTGCATTTTTTGAACACTCGAATGTCAATCTCCCTCAATACTCTTAGGCTTTATAACGATAAGCTTGATGACTTAGTAAAAAAGTTAGATGATAACTTTGCATGGGAACCAGTTCACCCAAAAGAACCAATTGAATCAATTATGTATAGAGCTGGACAAGCCAAAGTAGTTGATTATGTCAAATCATTATTAGAAGAGGACGAAATCTAATGTGTGTATTCGGAGGCGGATCGCCTGATCCAGCACCACCATTACCACCAGCACCACCACCTCCTTTACCTCCAACACCTACAGCACCACCTCCTGATCCAATAATCAAGGACGTGAACCCACAGGTAAAGAGAGCAAAGGATGATCGTGGTAATAAAAATAAAAACCAGTACTCCAAAGGTACAGGATCATTAAGGATTAAATTAAATCCACAAGTAAATACAGGTACAGACCAAACTACTGGAGGTCTTAATTAATGACCGCACGTAAGAGATACAATGAACTCGTAGTTGATCGAAGACAATTCCTAGATAAAGCAGTTGATTGTTCAAAACTTACGTTACCTTATTTAATTCAAGACGATACATCTTCAAAACCTACACACGAGACTCTCAATATCCCGTGGCAATCAGTCGGATCTAAGTGTGTGGTAGGGCTTGCAGCAAAACTTATGCTTGCAATACTTCCACCACAAGGTTCCTTCTTTAAGTTTCAAGTGAGAGAGGACAAGTTAGGTGAAGAGTTACCTCCCGAAGCAAGATCAGAACTTGATCTTTCTTTATCAAAGATGGAACGAATGGTCATGGACTATATCGCTGCATCAAATGACAGAGTTGTAGTACACCAAGCACTTAAACATTTAATTGTTGGTGGTAATTCACTACTCTTTATGGGTAAAGATGGTATTAAGAACTATCCGCTTAATAGGTATGTCGTCAACAGAGACGGAAATGGTAACGTCCTAGAAATAGTTACAAAGGAATTGATAAGTCGAGACGTACTCGGTTACGACGTCCCAGTCAAAGAACCCAACACGGGCATCGACGAAACAAATGCTGGTACACATACTGATGATGTCGAAGTTTACACGTGCGTGAAACTAGAGAACGGCAGATGGGTATGGTATCAAGAAGTAAATGACATGATAATTCCCGGGTCACGTAGTACAGCTCCTAAGAATGCAAGTCCATGGTTAGTCCTGACTTTCAATTCAGTAGATGGAGAACAGTATGGTCGTGGCAGAGTAGAAGAGTTCCTTGGTGATCTCAAATCTCTTGAAGGATTATCACAAGCCTTAGTAGAAGGAGCTGCGGCAGCTAGTAAAGTTATCTTTCTGGTCAGTCCATCTTCAACTACAAAGCCAGCCACTATCGCAAAGGCTGGAAACGGAGCCATCGTACAGGGTAGAGCAGAAGATGTACAAGTTGTACAAGTAGGTAAGACTGCTGACTTTAGCACTGCTGCACAGATGGCACAAACAATTGAGAGAAGATTACTTGAAGCTTTCCTTGTTATGAATGTAAGGAATGCAGAAAGAGTAACAGCAGAAGAAGTCAGACTAACTCAGTTAGAACTAGAGCAACAGCTCGGTGGCATATTCAGCTTATTAACTACATCTTTCCTCATACCTTATTTAGATAGAACACTTTTAGTTTTACAGAGAAGTAACGAACTACCTAAGTTACCTAAAGATGTTGTGAGACCAGCCATTGTAGCTGGTGTGAATGCTTTAGGTCGTGGTCAAGATAGAGAAGCTTTAACTATGTTCGTGCAAACTATTGCACAGACATTAGGACCAGAGTCATTGATGAAATTTATCAATCCTCTAGAAGCAATCAAACGTCTTGCTGCTGCTCAAGGTATTGATGTACTTAATCTTGTTAAGACTGAACAACAACTTGCAGAAGCGAAAGAAGAACAGATGCAGAAGCAGCAACAGCAGACTCTACTTGAGCAGGCTGGTCAACTTGCTAATTCAAAACTAGCGGACTCTGAGAACATGCAAGGAATGATGCAACCACCACAAGAACAAAATGAGTGAAACTTATTCGTATGATAATACTCCTGAAACAGAAGTTCTAACCGAAGAGGAACAGAACTCTCTTGAAGTAGGGGAAAAGTTAGTAGCAGAACAAGAAGGATTACTAGCTGGTAAATATAAAAATGCTGAAGAATTAGAAAGCGCATACTTATCATTACAAAAAAAACTTGGACAAAACGAAGAAGAAGAAACAGACTACGAAGAAAGTGACGAAGGATATGCAGAGGAGGAAGAAACTGATGAGGAGGTATCTGAATATGCTCCTGCGGTCAGTTTAATTAATGATGCTTCCGAGGAATACTATGCGAATGATGGTCAACTTAGTGAGGAAACAATATCTAGGTTCTCTGATATGAGTAGCCAAGATTTGGTTAATGCTTACTTAGAGATCCAAGCCAACAATCCGCAAGCTCCTCAACAAGCTGTTGAGTTATCAAATGCACAAGTTAATCAAGTGCAAAACTCAGCAGGAGGAGAAGCTAATTACAACAAAGTTATTGATTGGGCTGCTGATAATTTAAACGATGCAGCTATTAACGCATTTGACTCTGTTGTTGATTCCGGTAATCCGATGGCAATCAATATTGCTTTCCAAGGTTTGCAATCACAATACAACGAAGCTAATGGATATGAAGGCAGAATGCTACAAGGCAAACCTGCATCATCTTCTGGTGATGTGTATAGATCACAAGCCGAACTTGTAGCAGCGATGGGAGACCCACGCTATGAAAATGACCCAGCTTACAGAGCTGACGTTGTTAAAAAACTAGACCAATCAGATCTTAATTTTTAATGAAAACATATAGTGAAGACGGATCTATAAAAGAACGCAAACATGAAAGACCTTGCCCGTCTGGATTTTTTAGAGATCCAAAAACAGGTAGGTGTGTACAGGCTGGAGTCGGACCAGAATACAAACCATGAAGACTAAAGATTTAGATACTTTACTTTATAACGAATACCCTTACGAACCACCAATTAGAGTTATGTCACACAACGCAGATTGCGATGGCAATCATTCACACAATCCAATTATGACACCAGAAGCAGAAAGATTTAATGGCTGGGCAGCAATGCTTGGCTTCGTAGCAGCACTAGGTGCCTACGTATCAACCGGTCAAATTATTCCCGGTATATTTTAATGGCTGCAATCTCAGTAACAAGAGAAAGTAGTATTAGTAATAATTGGCAGAAGTTTTGCGAGTGGGTAACAAGTACAGAGAACCGTCTCTACGTGGGATGGTTCGGGGTGCTTATGATCCCTTGCTTACTAGCTGCAACTACATGTTTTATTCTCGCCTTTATCGCAGCACCGCCTGTAGATATAGATGGCATACGTGAACCAGTATCAGGTTCGTTGTTGTACGGAAACAACATAATATCAGGAGCAGTAGTCCCTAGCTCCAACGCAATAGGATTGCACTTTTACCCGATCTGGGAAGCTGGCACTTTGGACGAGTGGTTATATAACGGCGGACCATATCAACTCATTATCTTCCACTTCTTAATAGGAGTAGCAGCTTATGCAGGGAGACAGTGGGAACTATCTTACAGACTAGGAATGAGACCATGGATATTTGTTGCTTACACAGCTCCGTTATCCGCAGCTCTCGCAGTGTTCTTAGTTTACCCTTTCGGACAGGGGAGTTTTAGTGATGGTATGCCTCTTGGTATTTCTGGTACTTTTAACTTCATGTTCGTATTTCAAGCAGAACATAATATACTCATGCACCCATTCCATATGGCTGGTGTTGCTGGGGTATTCGGTGGATCTCTTTTCTCTGCTATGCACGGAAGTTTGGTTACATCTTCACTTATTGCAGAAACGTCAGAAGAGGTATCACAGAACTATGGCTATAAGTTTGGGCAAGATGAAGAGACATATAATATTGTCGCTGCACACGGGTACTTTGGGAGACTAATTTTTCAGTATGCGAGTTTTAATAATTCTCGTTCTCTACATTTTTTTCTTGCTGCTTTCCCGGTTGTTTGCATATGGCTAACAGCTATGGGTGTAGCAACAATGGCATTCAACCTAAATGGTTTTAACTTTAACCAGTCAATAGTTGATAGCAATGGCAAGGTTGTCCCAACATGGGCTGATGTAGTTAACAGAGCTAACCTCGGTTTTGAGGTAATGCACGAGCGTAACGCTCATAACTTCCCACTTGACTTGGCTTCTGCTGAGTCAACACAAGTTGCACTTACAGCACCACAAATAGGTTAATGAAAAAACAAGGACTTTACGCAAATATAAATAAGCGCAAGAAAGCAGGAACCAGTAGATCAAAATTAAAGTCTACTGTTTCTCCTAAAGCTTACGAAAAAATGAGAAAAGGCTTTCCAAAAAAATGAGTCATCAATCAAGCAAAATGAGAGCAAGCATCACCAGCTATGGCTTTTATAAATCTGAAGAAGAAAAAGAAAAGAAAGAAACTGATAAAAAACTTTCTGATAATTCTGACAACGATAACTAATATATTTATCATCTCCGGTGTCACCCGACACTGGGAGCCACGTCCGTTCATCCCAACTGGGACGCATGACAACTAAGCATGGAACGGGGCTTAGTATATGGAGATAACAATGAAAGTTACTTTCGTATATCGTGGCATTGCTTACACAAGAATAATCGGTTAAGCGATCTGGGAGGTGCAAGTCCTCCCTATTCAATTTGGCTAAAGCCCTCTGAGGAGGATACCTTTATGCCGTCGACGGTGGGAAATAGACCACAAAGCATGGCAGTCTCATGCTAGACCAATTAAGACTGAAACAATTCTAACGTTAGGAACGACAATATATACCCTTACATTTTAAGAAAAAATCATGGCTCATCAGTCATCTGATTTAACTACCTCGCTTACACGCCCGGGTCAGTTAAACTCAGCAAACGATGCCCGTGCCCTTTATTTAAAATTGTTTAGTGGAGAAATGTTCAAAGGTTTCCAGCACGAGTCAATTGCTCGTAACATGGTAATGAAGAGAACTCTTAAGAATGGAAAATCTCTACAGTTTATCTACACAGGTAGAACAACTGCTGAGTTCCATACTCCCGGAAATTCAATTTTAGGTAATAGCGACGGTGCACCTCCAGTTGCAGAAAAAACAATAACTTGCGACGACTTATTAATATCTAGTGCTTTCGTATATGAGCTAGATGAAACACTTGCACACTACGAATTACGTGGTGAAATTTCCAAGAAAATTGGATATGCATTAGCAGAGAAGTATGACAGACTCATCTTCAGAGCTATTGCTAAAGGTGCAAGACAAGCTTCTCCAGTATCTAAGACTAACTTCGTAGAGCCCGGTGGAACACAGGTCAGAGTTGGATCAACAACTAATGATTCTGATGCTTACAACGCAGGCAACTTAGTTAATGCTTTCTATGATGCAGCAGCAGCTCTTGACGAAAAAGGAGTTTCTTCCTCTGGAAGATGCGCGGTATTAAACCCTCGTCAATACTACTCTTTGATCCAAGACATTGGTTCAAACGGACTCATCAATAGAGACGTTCAAGGTTCAGCATTACAGTCTGGAAACGGAATCATTGAAATTGCAGGCATCAAGATCTACAAGTCAATGAACATCCCATTCCTTGCTAAGCATGGTGTAGCCTATGGCGGAACTACAGGTGAAACTTCTCCTTCTAACTTAGGTTCACATGTTGGTTCAGCATTAGCTGACGGCAGAGCTTCAGTTACAGGATTAAACAACAACTACGGTAACAGCACAGACTTCGCTAAGTCATGTGGTTTGGTTTTCCAAAAAGAAGCCGCAGGTGTTGTAGAAGCTATAGGACCACAGGTTCAGGTTACTTCAGGCGACGTTTCAGTTGTCTATCAAGGTGACGTAATCCTTGGTCGTTTAGCTATGGGTGCAGACTTCCTAAACCCAGCAGCAGCAGTTGAACTATATGTAGGTGCTAGTGCTCCAACAGCATTCGGTACAACATACCCAGCTAACGCTTAATTTATTCTTTTTATACGGGAGCTTCGGCTCCCTTTTTTTTTATGACTACTCAAATAGCAACCGATACCGAACTATCCGCAGTTAACTCTATCTTGGGTAGTATTGGTCAATCACCAATTACTTCTCTTACAACAGGTAATGCACAAGCAAACCCTGAAATAGCTTTTATACAAAACTTACTTACGGAAACTAATAAGAATGTACAAGGTGAAGGCTGGCATTTTAATAAAGAAGATCATGTAAAAATATCTCCTGATACAAATGGAAATTTCTTAATTCCTACTAACTATTTAAGGTTTGATGTACATGAGGGATTGTATGACAGAAATAGAGATGTAGTAAGAAAGAACGGAAAATTATACGACAACGTCTTACATACAGATGTCTTTACTCAAGACATGTATTTTGACATAACTTACTTACTTGCTTTTGAAGATGTACCTCCAACTATCCAGAGATATATCATTGCTAGAGCATCAGTAAGAGCAGCTACACAATTAGTTTCTAATGCTGATTTAGTAAGGCTTCTACAACTAGAAGAAGCACAAACTAAAGCTGCTGCATTGGAGTACGACTGTGAGCAAGGAGATCATACATTCTTTGGATTTCCACATGAAAGTAATTACAGATCTTATCAACCTTACAAAGCACTTATTAGATAATGGCAAACATTACACAAACTATTCCTAATTTAACTCAGGGTATATCTCAACAACCTGATGAATACAAAATTCCCGGTCAAGTAAAAGATATGGTTAATACCATTCCTGATATTACACAAGGATTATTAAAAAGACCTGCTGGAAAGTTTGTGGCATCTTTGAGTGATGGGACAAATAATTCAACTTCTGACGGTAAATGGTTTCATTACTACCGTGATGAGAACGAACAATATATAGGACAGATTGCACGAAATGGTGTGGTAAAAATGTGGGACTGTTTAACTGGTGCAGAAAAAACAGTTGTTAATGGAATAGGAAACAACACATATCTAACTCACACAGGTGATGAAGATTTACAGACATTAACCCTTAACGATTTTACCTACATCAATAACAGATCCATTACTACTGAAATGGATACTACAGTAGAACCCCTTGGAGATTTTCAGAAAGAAATTTTTCTGGAATTGAAATCTATAAGTTATGCAAAACAGTATGCGTTAAACGTTTTTGACAATACCAATACAACAACAGTAACCACAGCAACAAGAATAAATGTAGCTTTAGTTAATTCAAGTAATAACTACTGTGACTCTAATGGAAGAATGAGAACACATGCTACCAGAGGTGATAGTAGTAATGCTAGATGTGATACAGATGCTGGTGATGGTAGAGATGCGTTTGCACCTAATGTAGGGACACGTATTTTTAGTGTCAGCACCGGCGATACTCTTGTTGATGAAGGAGCTACTGGTGGAACCCTAGCTAATGGAAGTCAGTCAGATACTAACTACAGTTATACAGTTAATATATTTAACTCATCTAACCAAGGTAGTCAGACAGGTAGAAAGAATTTATATTTCCGTATAGCTACAACTGGTCAATCAGTACCTTATACAGAAGGATCTGGTAGTAGTCAGACAACTACATATCAAGCTAGATATACAACTACACATGATTTACTTCATGGTGGAGAAGGCTGGCAACAAG
>VTLG01017120.1_pt1 | contig 11936 bp, 27 predicted proteins | sample 4694571 | NCBI WGS metagenome assembly VTLG01 (sample SAMN12604809, study PRJNA352737) | marine metagenome | biome: ENVO:00000447; feature: ENVO:00000209|ENVO:00000569|ENVO:01000036; material: ENVO:00002151; isolation source: viral sequences binned using virsorter ... | reverse complement strand
CACCATAAAAAGCAAATCGAAAGACAGCACCATCAACTTTTCTTGTTAATGTAGCATTTTTGTCATTTTTTATTAATTCTTGAGCTCCAAGATCAATAGTAAATTTATCTTTTTTCTTTTTCTTAGATGCCACAAATACCCTCACATTCTTCATCAAACATATCTAATTGATCTTTATTTGGATCAAATTCAACTTCATCTAATGGTTGTAAACTTCTATGAGTGTACAATTTTACATCAAAAGGATATTTTAAAGACTCAGCTTCCCTAACAGCATAATCAATCTCAACAGCTTTAGCAAAATCATCTGGTCTATTTTTTTTCATATCAATCCAAGTTTTATTGTCGTGATATGGGCAATTAATACAGGCAGATTTTTTAGGAATAGGTAAATTATTTTCTTTTATCCAATTAAGACAATCATTTCTGTTTAAGTTTTTTTCAATTAAAGGATAATAATTATTTATCCAAACATCTCTGTTTCTTCTTGTTCTTTGTATTTCATCCATAGAAATACCTATCCATTGATCTACTAATATTTCTTTTCCTGCTCTTTGACCTTTTTTTAAACCTAACAATTCTCTTATTTTTTTTCTTATTGGCTGTATTTTAAAATCATTTGTACATTGTCTGCGAATAAAACCTTTTTCCATATACATAGGAAAACCACTATATCTTGAAGTGTTTCCTTTTGTAGCTTCTATTGTATGAGTATAAATATTCTCATGACTATCTTTAAAATCAGCTTTTACAGTATGAAAACCTATATCATTATCTTTAGCTATTTTTTCACATCTTTTAACTTGTTCATAAACATAATCTGGCTCAAAACCAGTATCAGCAAATATACAATGATCTACTTTATTTAAAAAACCATTTACTGACATTAAAAACATTGATGTTGATTGCACACCTGCACCAAATGATAAAACTTGCAGTCTTTCTACCATGCCTTAAACTCTTCTTCTGTTATTAAGTTTTCTTTTCTCATTTGACGCACCATATCGTCTGAAATAAATGTTGTTCTAATTCCTCTTTTGACAAAATTAACATAATCTTTATGTGATTTTTTAGGTTGAACACCAAAGTTATCTGTTTCTTTTTTACTTGGTAGTTCTTCTTCCCATCTTTCGTGATTTAACCAAGTAGCAAAATGAGGAATAAATTTTGGATCATCTACTGATGAACATAAAGCATTAAATTTTTCTATTAATATTTCTGGCTTAATGTCTTTTGCATTTTTAAGCCAAGAATTAAAAGCTACACTCTTTGAGCCTCGCTTAATTGATAACTTTTCCCATATATTATTATATATAGATATAGATTCAGAATCAGATACTTTGCTAGACTTTTGCTTAGCTTTTGCTAGACCTCCTTTTTTCCCAGATTCCTGCCTTAATTTAACAATATCAACCTTTTCTTCTCTAGATTTTTTCTGTCTTAACTGATGATAACGACCATCAATTAGTGTTAATTTTGCATTAATAACCCACATCAAATCTTCCTTTTGATGTTGTATTATTTCTGGATTATCAGATGGATCACAAACCATGCGATAAATAATATTAAAGTCATTAGGTAAGCCTCGACCATTTAAGCTGCCAAGTTGAGTATATAATCGAATATATAATCCCTCTTGTTGTGCTGTCATTCCAGAGCAACCCATTCGCCAATCAGCAAAATAAAAATCCTGGTAAGGAAAAGATATATTATCACTCATAAAGCCTCCCTATTGCCTGTCCGATATAAAATGGTATTTGAGGAACAATAGCATTGCCTAGTCCCTTAATTCTTTTTACTCTATCTTTGTCCAATCCTGTGGAAAGCCCATTAGGTGTTCCACAAAGTTCGGATTCAATTTCCCACCAATTTGTCTGGCTTGAGCCTCTAAAGATTTCGAAGCTTGAGAGTTTCCTTTGAGTCTGTATTTTTGTTCCGATGTTGTTGGAGTCGGATAAAGTCTCGGCTCTAAAATCTGATCGGTCAATCTCACTTGTATTGCGTGTCCACTCGGTCTCAGCAAAGGTTGGTTCTTGTCGAGGCATCTTCTGATCCCTTTGATGTTTGTCCCCCCTGCTGATCCATCTGGAGTTCGCCACAATCCAAATGCGTTCCCTTTCATGTTTTGCACCGATGCTTTGAGCTGAAATAATAAAGCACCTCGTGGAGTAGTTCGCACTCTCCAGGTCCTCAAGTATGGTGTCGAGATACATCCTAACAATTCCACTAACATTTTCTCCAATAAACCAAGTGGGTTTGGACTCTTTGATAATTCTAAAAGTTTCTTTCCAGAGATTTCTGTTGTCATCTTTTCCTTTTTGTCTTCCTGCAACAGAAAATGGCTGACAAGGAAAACCAGATGTAATTATAAATGGATTAATATTTTCTTTTGTCGGACTAAATTCTCTTATGTCGCTGTATATTGGTATGTCTGGGAAATTTTTATTTAATACTTTATGGCAATAAGAATCAATTTCACAAAAGGCTGATGTTTTAAAATAACCTGTGTTTTGTAAGCCTAAAGCAAATCCACCTATGCCAGAACATAAATCTAAATGGCTATGCACAGGGCAGAGCCTTTAAAATAACAAAGGATCTGGCTGAATATGGTCGTTTTTGTAAGTATTGCTTATGAATTAAAGTGTCTACTATTCTAAAAACATTGCTCGGAGTCGAATATCCAAGACCTGCAGCTATGTCCCTATGACTAGGAGTTTTATTATTTTTCTGCTGATAATCTTGGATATATTTTAGTACTCTTATTTGTTTATCTGATAAATTTTCGCTGTATTCCACAGTTTTATCACAAATAGTGCATTTAATTTTCATAAATATTAATTGTTTATAAAAAATTTTATAAATTGTAAATAAAAATTATTATATACAAATAATTTGACATATTAAGCATTACACATACAACACTCAATTTTATTGAGTAAAACATAATTAAATGTAATATGCCTAAAATGAATAAAGCTCTTATTAGAGTTAAAAAAGATTCTGGTATTAAAAGTAACGAATTAATTTCATCTGGAACAGGAATTGATACATCAACAGTCTCTTTGCATTTTTCAGGTAAAAGACAAATTAATGTTGAACAAGCAAAATTATATGCTGATTTTTTTAAAGTACATATTATTAAAATCCTTGATGAAAACATTACACAATATCCCATAGTAGCTTATTGCACTAGCAGAGGTTTAGTTCGTTTAAGAAACGAAAATGAGTGGGAAGTTGTTATTGCACCTAATGATACAGAAAATGATGGTAATTATTGTATCTATCAAGAAAATGCTAAAACTATTTTTTGGTATAATCCAAACATAAAAATAGAAAAAAAAGATACCATGAATATATTTTGTTATCTTAAAAATACTAAAGAAAATTATATTGGTTTAGTGACTCGTTATTTAGGTAAAAAAATGTATAAAATATTAAATTACCATACACTCAAGTATATGAACAAAAAAATTGATATTTGTTACCCTATTACTAACACTAGCCATTTAGATTATTCTAAGTATTACAAGGTAAAAGCACTAATAAATCAATAAATCCCTTATTTGCAAATTTTATTTGCGAATTCCAAATTGTTCCCTTATAGTCCAAATTGTCTTAGATTGCTCCTAAGACATAAAAGGTCTGTCTGGGTGGGATTGGATAAGCTGATCCCACCTTTAATCAGACAAAATTTTTTTGGAGTATTTATGAAAATCAATACCGACAAAATAGAACATATACTTAGAACTAAATATGGTTGGGATAGATTTCCTTTAAATGAAGATGTTAAAAAAGTTTATGAGGAAAAAAAACCAGAAAAAAACAAAACAAATAAAGACAGCATAAACAGGTTTCATTGTTAACCTCCTACAATGAATATGGTGGGTGTTATTAAATATATTTATTCATTTTTTTCTCCAAAAAAAAAGAAAGCACCCACCTATAAATATATTGAAGTTTATTGGGAGGCTGAGAAATGTATTTTGAAAGTAAAAGATAATGCCAACGATTGAATATATAGTAAATAAGAAAAAAGTACCTGGAGTCACGACCATATTATCTCGTTTTAAATTAAGCACTCCATTAATAATTTGGGCAAATCGATTAGGCTTAGAGGGTAAAGATTATTTTAAAGAATTAAATAAAGCAGGAGAGATAGGAACAGAACTTCATAATCTTGCAGAACAACATATTAAAAACGAACATTACGATTTACCAGAAGACGAAACAGTTAGAAATTGTTTTAACCAATTTATAGATTGGTGGGATAAATCTAATTATAAAGTTACATGGACTGAAAAACCTTATGCTAGTAAAATATTATTATATGGTGGGTGTCCAGACTTGCTTGTTAATGGCAACATCTTAATTGATTTTAAAACATCTAAAGGAATATATTTAGATTATCTTATTCAATTATCAGCCTATGCAGCTTTAATTAAAGAAGTTGATGGCATTGAAATAGAACAAGCCATAATTGTTAGGTTTCCAAAAGATAATAATACACCAGAATTTGCAAAATTTTCTAAAGCAGATTTAAAAGCTGCATTTAAACAGTTTAAACTTTTTAGAAAAGCATTCGATATAGACAAAGACCTTAATAAATTAATGAGGAAAAAGAAATGACTGATGTAATTATGGATGGCAAAAAATATGTTAAAGAAAAAAAATTAGAAGATGCGTCTGATAAAACTTTAAAATTTGCTTTGGCTAGATTTCAACATTTAAACATTAAAGCAATTAAAGATTCAGAAAATCCACATTTTAAAAGTAAATACTCGGATTTAACAAGTGTCATTAATGCAGTAAATCATGGTGTAGAGTTTGGTTTATCTTTTACTCAATCAGTAGAATATAAAAACATTATACTTGATAGAGTGCAAGTCAAAGAAGATTCAGAAGTTAAGTATCAAGAAGTTTACAGAGATATTTATGTCACAACCACAGTCAAACACATTATTGATACAGAAATTTTAACTTGTTGTGTTCCAGTTTTAGTAAATGGAAACGATAAAGATAACCCACAAAAAATGGGATCAGCTATTACTTATGCAAAACGATATGGATTACAATCCTTATATGGTTTGGCAAGTGATGATGATGCTAATGCAGCATCCGAAATAAAACAGACCAATAAAAAAAGGCACGAAGTATGAGTGAAACAATAATTAAAGCTACTTTATTTAAAAATGAGTACAAAGAAAAAGGTGATAAAAAACCTGATTATCAAAATAAAACAATTTGTTATCCAGACGATGTTTTGCAAGAGGATATAATTCTTAAAAAAGGAGAGGCATATTCTATTGCTTTATGGAAAGGCGATAATGGAAATTTGTCTGTAAAAATACAAGAGGCATATAAAAAAAAACCTAAGGCTAATGCTCAAGCAGAGGGAGAGGATATTCCTTTTTAATGTCAGAACAATTTACAGAAGAAGAGGTTAGAATTTTAAAAAAGATTTGCGAAAATCCTATATTTAAACAATTAAAACCTCTTCATGTTCAAAAAAGAATATCATTATATTCATTGCTTGTCGATATTTGCAATCATTATGACATTGATGAACAACAATTTTATAGCAAAAGAAGAGAGAAGTTTATTGTTAAAGCTAGACAAGAATTTGTACATCATGCTTATAAAATTAGAAAAAGAAGTGTTACTGAAATAGCAAAAACAATGAAAAAAGATTACTCTACTGTTAGTTGGTATTTAAAAAAACCATCACCAGAAACAGATAAATTATTAAAAACTTTGTCAGAGAGTGGCGAATGACAATATTAATTTTAGAAATTTTACAGTTATTATTTTTAATTATTATTGCATATATGATTTGGAGAATTGGAGATAATTTATTTAATGGCAAATAAACATTTAAAAATTTTTAATGATTTTTGGTTGCCAGAATTAACTATAGCACAAACCTGGCAATGCTTTGAATGTAATAGTTGGGAGGGAACAGATATTCATCACCTATCAGCAAAGCAATCTGGTGGCAGTAAATGTAAAGATTATATTGAAAACTTAACCTGCCTTTGCAGAAAATGTCATGATCGTTGTCATAAAGATAAAAATTATAATATCAGAGTTAGAGCAACCACACTTAGATTAATAGCAGACAAATTAGAGGAAGAATTATGAACGATAAAGGAATTAATAAATATGATCCTCATATAGTTGCGAACACTAAATATGAGGCAATTATTAATCATCGCAAAGCTAAAAGAATGTTTAACTCTTTAACAAGAATTAGAGAGGAAAAAATTAAAATGAAATATTTACATTATCGTTTTTTAACTAACGAAAAACATAGTGTTGAAGATGCTAAAGCTAAAGCATTTATTGATAAAGAAGTTACTGAGATTAACCCTAAGCTGCAGGAGGCAGAAGAGTTAATGGATGAGGCTTATGCTGAGTTAGAAAGAGTAACAGAAAAAATTGAACAAATGAGAGACCACAATGCAACTGCAAGAGCAGAAATGAAACTTGGAGGTCTTACACCATGAATTATTATAAAAGAAATATTGCTCGTTTATGGCAAGGTAAAGCAACTTTAAAAGATTATGAAATTGAAAAGGCAATTAAAAAAGGTGGTGCTATTTTAACTTTACTAGAAAATAATCAAAAAATGTTTTTAAGTATAGAAGACCTGGAGTCAGCTTTGTTAACAAAAACAAAACAAATTAAACCACCAAGATTTAAAGGCGAACAACCATTTCGGTTATGCAATGTCTTTTGGAAACAAAAAGAAAACACAAACCAAATGGAGTTAATATGAGTAAAAAAATATTAAAAATTGAACAAATTGATAAAGGAGGAGAAAACGAATTTGGAATTGAAGTTGACAAGTTGTGGGAACTTCATTTTGAAAATCAAGCTACTCCTCGAATTTTAGATGCTAGTCAGATATTACATTATTTAACAAAAGGAACTAGTCCATCAAGAAATATTCATCATTTTAGAAAATGGGAAAGCAAGTGTAAAGAAACAATTCATAATCATTGGTGCATAGTTTACAGCAATCCTATTGACCATGTTCTTTTATTACCAAGTAAATTTTATGATTTAATTTATGAGGGACATAGAAAAGAACAGGAGGAGTTAAATCCTAAAGTTGAAGCTCCTATAAATCCTGCTCTTTTTACTGATAGAATTACAACTGATGAAGAAAAAAAGGAACTTGAAAATTTAAGAAAAGAAATAGATGCCGAAGAAGCCTTTAAAATTGGGATACACTTACACGATGATGAATATCAAGAGCATATAGAAAGTATGAAAGAGGAGGAAAAATCCATTGAAAATCAAGGAAAAAAATAAAATGATTAGACTTCATGATAGAAAACATCTAGCACAAAAATTAGGGATTCATTACAAAACTTTATGTAGGAATCTTAAAAATTTAAAAACCAAATTTCCCGATGAGGTTGCCTTGACTACTTATGTTGGTAGACAACAAAAGTTTACTGATGAACATATAGAGAGGATTATAAAATTATGCTCAAGGCAAAACGAAGACCAGATGTAAAAAGTAATATTTACTATGTAAATGGAACTTTTCATTATCAAGGAAACACTAAGTATATAAAAAATATCAGCACCAAAACTGATAAAATAGGCGAGGCTAATAAATTTATTTATGAATTAATAGAACGACTAAAACAAGATATTAATTGCACTAAAACATATAAATTTAAAGGCATAGCTGCAGAAAAGAAACAGGATACTGATAAGCCACCATCTATAAAAACTATAAATTTAATAGATAAAGTTGTTACTTATTTAGGCGAATATGATGTTCGTCACATAACAAACAAATTAATTAAAGAAAAGGCTTTTGAATGTTATCCTATGGAAGAACATTTAAAAAAATCTTCTTATACCGATCTTACTGAATTAGAAAAAAAACAAAAGTCGGCTAGATTTAGCACTATTAATAGAAGTTTTATTAGTCCTGTATCTTTAGTTATTAATTATGCTAACCAATTAGGCAAAAGTCATAAAATGGTTATTCCACGATTAGAATTAATTGAAAGAGATCCAATTTATTTTACTCCAGAAGAAGTTGAAAAGTGCATGAAAACAACCAGTATGTTTCAAATAAAATTATTAATGATGTTTTGTATTTATACAGGTGCTAGACTACAAGAAGCTTTAAACTGCAAATGGGAACATATAGATTTTGTTAAAGATGAAATTAAATTGTGGGAAGAAAAAGGCGATAAAAGTAGAACAGTAACTATTCATAAAAATTTAAAAGAATGGTTAAATAAAGTAAATGATAGAGGTTTTTATGTTTTTGTGTGGAGAAAAGCCTGGAGTAATAAAAAAGATGGCGAGGGATTATATTTTAATTGGAGAGATATGCTGAGACAAGCTGATATTAGTTTTGAAAAAACTCCTCACAAATGTAGGCACACTTTTGCAACATGGCTTAGAGCCTATGCAGGTTGTGATACTGAGGACTTAAAAGATATTGGTGGGTGGAAAGATAGCAAGAGTGTGGCTGTTTATTCTCATATAATGCCTCAAACTATGCCTAAAAAAATTAATTTATTGCCTTAGTTTTTGCACCAAATTCACCCCAGATTGATTTTGGCATAAAATAATGGCTGAAAACAGCCAAAAAATAGTGTAATAAATGACTAGCAAACCATTGGTAAAGATGCATATTAGGGAACATAAGGTAACAATTTGGGAAATTTGGGAACTTTATGGAACAATGGGGAGCAATTTGGAAGAATAATCTACCCCAAAATGCACCCCAGATTTTCCCCAGATTGATATCCTTATAGATAAGGAGACTTTATGTTTACTGAAACTATTAAAGAGGGAAAAAATAAATACAGATTAGTATTTAAAAAATCAAAAACTTATACTTTAATCGAAAATGGTGAGTTTAAACATTATATCAAACTTACTTTTTTAGATGGAAGTACAGCAGTTTACGATAACCAATTTAATTTAATAATGTCTAGTTATAAGGAGGCAACAAATGACTAAAATAACTTTAACTACAATAAAAAAATTTATTAAAGAAAATAAAAATAACATTTATATTAAAAATATTACACACTTTAATGGTATGACTGATGGCATTGATAATTGTGAAAATCAAAATTTTTATCTTTCTGAACAAACAGAGATAAAACAAAAACAATATGGTAGAGATAATACTTTAGGTCTTAAAGGTGCTTATTTTGTATTTGATTCTAGAGATTATTTTGAAACTTTTAATGAAAATAATTTTAAGGGTTTTACAATATCTAATTGCATAGGACATTTTGTTATTGCAACTAAGGTGGCTCAATAATGAGCCATCTAAATATTATCTACTATCCAGTCTTTTAGTTCTGATCTGGATAGTAGTTCTGTCATAAAATTTCCATACGAATTAACAATAGTCTCTTCTTCTTTATCTTTTAATAAGTATTGATAATAACCAATGTGTAAGAACTCATGGATTACTACATTAACTGCATCTTTACCACCGAGATCTATAATACCTTCATCTAAAAATATTTTATATGGTGGCTTGGGAACAAAGACTCCTTGAGCTTCGCCTACCTCGTAACTAACTTCGTGAGGAATAGTTATTAGCTCAACCTCGAAAGCACCAATGGTTACTTTTTTAGGTAGCTTTACTTTTTTCATGTAATAATTTTTTTCTTCTTTTTCTTTTTATTCTTTTTAAAAGTACCATATTTATCAGTCCATTTTTTTGCTATATTGGGATTGTTTGCCCATAAGTACTTCTCTTGTTTCTTAGATTGAAAAGGCATTAATATCTAGGTGGTCTTGGTTTTTTCTTGTCCATTTTTTTTTCCTTTTTTTTAATAATAAATGGTGTCTCGGTGCATTTACCTATAATAAACACACCAGATAACACTTCTGCAATTCTTTTTAATTCTTCTTTAGATTGCACCGATTACTACGATTACGATTATTGCAACAATACCTGCTTTAATCCAATCTTTCATTGACCAATCAGACCACTCTTTTAAGTGATTCCATAAGTCTTGTAATAGTTTCATGTTTCCTCCTATTTTTTAAAAAATTTACTTGCACCTTTTATTCCAAAAGATGCTGATACAATTACGCCCAATGTGTATTTGTACCAATCTGGAGTTTGTGACAAAGCTAAAAAACCTCGTTCAACATATTCTACTGTAAAAGGAATAAAACAAAGTAGTAATGGAATAGAAAAAAGAATAGTTAAATATTCATCTTTCCAAGATGACTCTGCTTGTTTAATTGCTTGTATATCCCACTCTACTTCACCAGAGATTTGTTTATTTAATAATTCAGTTTCAGCTTTTATTTTTGTTAATTTTTGTTCAGATTTTAGTCGTTTACTTTCTATGACACCTTTAACAACATCTCCTCCTAAATTTAAAAGAGGTTTAATTAATAAATTTAACATAAATTACCACCAACTTGTTGATAGTAAATATATAAACTTGCTAATTCTATTGCCACTAATCCTGCAAATAATAATAAAAATAAAAACTTCATTTTATACTCTCCAATATCTCGCATAATGCCGAAACCCTATTAAATGCCTGTTTTTTGCACCACAGCGAGTCTTTTAGCTCTTCTGCACCTTTACCATATCTACCCTCGTTTAAATGCCCTATACATAGCTTAAAAAGGGAAAATCCTCTTGCACCTAAGACAAAAACGCATTCTATCGCTACTTCTTTAGCTTTATCATGCAATTTATCATAATCTGTTACTCGCTTTGCACCATCGACTGCAATTTGAAAATCATACTCAAAAACCTTGTTTAATTCTTCCATTGAGTATTTTTTTTCTGGAACAAATTTATCTGTTGCAGTTATAAGATGACCATAGCCTATTGTTTTTTTTCCTAAACTATCCAGGTATATTGTATCTCTATAACCCTCATGATGTTTTATTCGTTCTTTAAGTTCTTCAAATTCCATAAGTCCTCTTTCTTTCTTAATTGTTCTTTAACTTTTTCTAAATATATAATTGCATCGGCTAATTCTTCTTGCGTGTCTAATATCCACTCATGTAAAGATTTATTAGCTTTATCCATTGTGTTACCAAACTTCTTTATTCCAGACTCACTCCTAGCTGCCATTCGGTCTATAACTTTTTGAACTAAAGGATCGTTAGTGTTCATAATTTACCTGTCCACTTTCCATCTACTATTGGCATACTGTGAATAGTTGGAGAACTATCAATTATACTCGCAACACTTATAATAGGTCGCTTAATAAAGTTTTTGCCATACTTAAAAGCCTCATGTTTTGGATTTATGCTGCATCCAGTACATAAAGAAAAATTTAAGGCTGTGGGTGATGACCAATATTCAATAGACGATTTAGTATGTTGGTGACCTGTCACTAGACTCATACCTAATTCTTTCGAGCTACTCAACACATTTGTTTTAAAATTATGTGTAAAAAAAATAGGATTTTTATTGGGAAGATTTATGACAATTTTATCATGCCAAGTCCACTTCCATTTTTTATCTATTTCTAAAATGTCATTTATATTTTTAAGAAAAGAGTTTGGTATTAAAGATTTTTCTGCAAGTCTTTGAATGCGAATATCATGGTTGCCATTTAATATTTTCAGAGGACCTGGAAAGATTTTATGCAGCTTTTGGATGCACTTTATTGCATCTTTAATTTCGTATTTAATGTTCGGTAATTCTGCACTATGTAAATGCTGACTTATTGCGTGAAAATCAACTAAGTCTCCTATATGGATAACCATTGTTGGTTTTACTTTATCTTTAATTTTTTTTATCCAATCAAAATATTGTGGTATTTGATAAGGAAAATGAGTATCACTCAATATAAGTATTGATTTTGTATTCATACTATCCTGCTGTTGTAGCTTAGTGGTAAAGCACTTGCTTGGTAAGTAAGAGATCGAGGTTTCGATTACCTCCAACAGCACCACTAATC
>VTLG01015398.1_pt1 | contig 11937 bp, 8 predicted proteins | sample 4694571 | NCBI WGS metagenome assembly VTLG01 (sample SAMN12604809, study PRJNA352737) | marine metagenome | biome: ENVO:00000447; feature: ENVO:00000209|ENVO:00000569|ENVO:01000036; material: ENVO:00002151; isolation source: viral sequences binned using virsorter ... | reverse complement strand
AGTCTTAAAGATAGAAAAGATTTAATTACCAGTACTGTAGGTAGGTTTGCAAATAACCGATATCTACATAAGATGTTGGCTAATGATTATATTCAAACTAACAAGGCTACTCAAGATTTATTAAGATCAGCTACAACTCCAGACGGTAAAGCTTTATATAATAAAGATACCGCTGCTGCTATGACCATGAATAAGGCATACAACTTTATTCATTCACATGGTATTCCTCTCAATAGTGAAGCTGCACAGAAGATTATTAGTAATGCTAAACAGACAGCTGTTATTGAAGTAACTAGCTTAACTAAAGCTGATGAGCTTAAAACAGATACATTAGATATCGAAGAACTTATTAGAGTTGCAAAAGATAATTATGCAGAAATTAATAACCCAGCTTACTATGTTAATAAGAAAGGGGAAAAAGTTTATGTAGAAGATGATAATGCAATCAAGATTAAGAATTTCATAGCAAGTAAGACTGGTCAAGAGTCGCTTAGAGTAGCTAGTGGTAGAGAAAGATTTAACAATAGTTTATATCTTATATACCATGCCCTAGATGGCAGTCATGTTAAAGGTACTAATGGAATACTTGCACCGGGAGATCCTTCCAGACAAGCTGAAACTCCTAAACAGAAATGGACAAGAGTGCTAGAAATGGTAGCCGATGGTCTTGATTTTAAAACAGTAGCTGATGGTGTAGATATTTTAAATATTCCAGTCAGGGATATGAAGTCTGGTCAAGTAATTCTAAATAAAAATGGTGAACCAGCGGAATATCTTTTAGACAAACATCCAGAGCTGAAGACTGAGGTTATAAGAATTTTAAAGGAGAAACAGAACAATAGTATATCTGATAGAAACTTAAAGATAAGGACAGAACAACTTAAAGGATTTACTAAGTTTAATACACAACTTGAATCTGACTTTGATAACAATAATTTTATTAATACTCTGTTAAATAAAGACTGGGTACTAGGTGCAAGCACATGGGCGTTAGATAAGAAAAATTTGGGTTCTGAAGAATCTAATTTTATTCTTGATGTACTAGGTCAATCTCCAGAATTATTTTCAAAGAATAAAAAGTTCTCTGATAATAAAATACTTAGTCAGAAAATATATAGAGTAGATAATGAGTTTTTTTCGGGAGATGTTAATGGAGCTTTATTTAGTTATACTCAGATAGGCGAAGAGATACCTAGATTAACTAAAATGCACGAAGCGTTAATTGCAGCAAATAAAATACCTGAATTTTCAAAAGAAGTTAAAAATTTTATTACTAATGAGTTTGCTGGTAATATAGCTGGTGGTATAACTTCTAAGAATATAGCTAATAAAAATGACTTACTCCATATGGTTGATAAAGGTGTAGGTAGGTTTATGGTTGTATGGGCTAGTAAAAGTGATATAGTAGATGTAGAGGCTAGATTCCAAGCAACTAAAGATATTCTAGATAAAGAAATTTCTGACGGATTAAACAAACAAACAGGATGGGCTGCAGCTACAGAATTAGGAAGTAGTGGTGATACAGTATTAGGTTATAAATTTAATGCTCTTTCTAATAAAACCGTACCAACTGGCACAGTATATAAGGATAAAGATATCGACAATTTCTTTAGTGTCTGGGATAATAACTTTGAGACATTATCTAGTGGTGGCTTCTTTGATGATGCTACATGGACAGGAGATCAAGATAGTATTAATAAACAAAAAGTAAAAGATGTTTTAATAACTCGTTTTGATGACTTAGTAACTCTTGATGATGCTTATAGACTGTTGAATGCTATTAGTACTGGTACTGCTTCTAATCAATCTCTTCCTAAGAATTTAGCTAAATTTATAAAAGGATCAAAACGTCATCAACATGGTCTTACTACACGTGATATAATGAACATGGCTATAGAGCATATTAAAAATAATGGTGATAGTATTTGGACTAAAGATCAAACAATAGACTCTCAGTTTAAAGATTATAACTATGAGTGGCCTGCTAGTACAGACGATTTGATTAAAGCTACATGCAATATAACTCCAAGAGATACAGCTGATGGAATTGGTATTACAACTTGTCAATTCTTAAAAGATCGAGGCATTGATATGAACCAGACTATCATTGAAAAGTACCTTAGAGAAAGAGAGAGGTTCAATTAATGGAAAATGATTTAATACAAGAGAATGATGATCAACAGATTGCGTATGGTAATGTAGGCGACGTTGATCTTACACCTGATTCCGAAGCACCTGTAGAAGTAGTAGAACATAAGTTTGCTTCTCCATTCAATAGCAGTATAGGTAAAAGTTCAGTTGATTTAACTATTGCTGGTAATAATGACAGGATGCTAGAGGAGTATAACAACTGGTGGAATACTGGCAGAAGAAGTACACCTTGGCAGCAAGTAGCTCCTGAAATTGAAGAACAGCGCAGTAGATTAAGGGACGACTGGTATCAAAAGTACTATGGTATGTCTTATGAAGATTATAACACAAATAAACCTAAAGTATCTATGTATGGTTATAGTGCAGATCTAAAGGGAACTGCAGAACACTTAGATAACATGTTTCAAGGTGTGATGGCTCCCGGATTAGGAGCTGCTGATTTTGTTATGGATGCCGTAGGTCTTCTAGGTAAACCCGGAGATTGGTTAGATGATAAATGGGATGAAGCTACTAAACTAGATAATCCCACACATCAAGCTGTTAGAGAAGTATCTTCTATTGTTATACCTTCAATCATGACTGGAGGAGCTACTAACGCTTTATTAGCAAAAACTGGGGTTACTAAACTTCCATGGTTTGCTAAACATTTAACACGCTTAGGAGCTTGGACATTAGAATCTCAAATTATAGCTGGTATTAGTGATACAAGTGAAGATGATAATGCTGCTAGAGTAGTATCAGATTTACTTCCCGGTGTATTTGGTCCTACAGGATGGATTCCTTTACCAGAAGCTTGGAAAACAGCAGATAGTGATAGTCCCGGTGTAAGAAAACAAAAGAATATGTGGGAGGCTGCAGCCCTATCATGGGTAGGTGTAGCTTTAGGATCGTTCGTTGACATGAAATCTTTAGGTAAAACTAAAACTAAACAGATGTCATGGTTTGAACCACTAGATGATCAAGCAAATAAATATTATCAAACTGAATTACTTGCAGGATCAGATAACGATATACTTATTCGTATACAAGAGATTAATGAGATTCTATCTTCTAAAAAATTAAGTAAACAGAATGAGAGAATTTTAATTAATGAACTTATAATGTTAGAGGACGAAGTAGGTTTAGTTAATGGTTTCGATGATGCTATACGTAGATCTGATCTTAGAGCAGCAGATGAAGCTGATGCTACTAAATCTATTAAAGCTAATAATCCAGATCAGCTAGAATTAGATTTAGGACTTGATCCTGATTTAGCTCCTGAGTTATTTGATGCTAATAAAACTGCTAGACAAGTACCTCCTCCCGGTAATGTAGCTCGTAATATGGCTGATACTACAGCTATTAAATTAGGTAACTCTACTGGTACTCCAGCACCTGTTATAACCGACGCTATGCGTGAGAAAGGTCTTATGGTAGGTGATACATCTAGAGACGCTGTAATGGGCGTAGCAGAGGTATCTAGAGACTCTGGTAGATTTAATGCGTTAGTTGATGGCTTCAGATATAGTTCTGAACAAATGAACTCAGCAGCTTGGGCTATCTATAGAGACATCATTTCTGCAGATAACATAGATGATGTCCGAAATCTATTCTTAGAGAACAGAGACGTTAAGAACATGCTTATGGGTAGGTTCAAAGTCGAAGTTATTAACGAAGAACAAGCTAGAGCAGCTGCGTTTGCTATGCGAGATCTTGTTGATAAATTCTTAGGAAGAGAAGTTACGGAAGCTTCATCTAGAGTTATGGATACTTTAGGAAGAGAAGTTAGTAATATTGGAGAAGCTCTAACAGATATGCAACCTTTTATTGATGATCCAAAAGCTATGGACTTGATTCTAGATAAGATGATGTTCTTACTAGATGAGTATGCTTTAAATAAATATATATCAGGTTGGCAATTACGTAACAAGAACTGGTTTGACCAAATACCTCCCGGTGAGTTTGAAAACGTTGTAGGTAAATTCATGAAAGAGTTTACAGACGCAACTAACTCTATACATGCTAAAAACCAAAGATTTACTAAAACATTAAAGTCTCTAAAGAAGAAATTCCCAGAAGCTTTAAGACCTTTAGTTGATGCTTATACTCATACTAATGGAGATGTTGATAGTCTAGCTAAATTATATAGATGGGCTGAACAGCAAGTAACTCCTTGGGGAGCTATTAAAAGTCCTAATCCTAAAGAAATGAACCTATTTGCTAGAGGATTATGGAGTATTAATATGAATAATACTTTGTCAGGTAAATCACCTCTTAATGCCACTGTAGGTAACTTATATAGCCTTATAGTTAAACCTATAACCAGTTTTATGGGACACGGACTTTGGGGTGCAGCAGCACGTGATTTCGATGGATTACGTAGAACAATTTATTATTATGGTAGTATACAAGAAACAAATAGAAGAGCATTAACTGATGCTTGGACTATGATGAAGAAAGCTCATAAAGATCCTACTACTATGATGAAGGCATATCGTAAAGATTTCCAATTAGCAGCTACTAAAACAAGAAATATTCTTGATGAGATGCGACCAGTTTATGAAGCAGATGGAAACTGGGGTATGTTGAAACAGATAGATTTAGCATATACTTTAAATGATATAGGTAAGATTCCAGCTTTACGTTACGGTATGACTGCTCTGGTATTTCCAGACGCTTATACTTCAACTGTTCTCTCCACCTATGTTACTCGAATGAAAGCATATGATGAGGTTTTCTATGAATTTGGATTCCCAGACTGGGCAAAAATTAAAGTTGCAGAGAAGAGAATAGCTAAAACAATGTTTGATGAAAGTGGACTTCCTAAAGATCCACTACTTAAACAAATAGCAGGAGAAATACAACTTAACTTGGATGATGGTTTGTCTAAGTGGCTAACTGAAGCTACTACAGCTTATCCAATCACTAAGTACATGTTTATGTTCCCTCGTACCCAGACTAACTGGGCTAAAGCAGCTCTTTCATGGACTCCTATTAGTGCAATTCCGGGTATGAATAAATATAGTAAGACTATATATGCACGTACTGATGATGCTATAGCTGCAGCATTAGCTGAACATGGTATAGATATGGCAACTAATCCACATGCTATGGTTATCTTTGAAAACTTAAGAGCTGAATATACTGGAAGATTGATGTTCAGTGGTATGTTAGCTGGTGGTCTATTCAGTTATGCTATGTCTGGTAACATTCGTGGTAATGGTCATTATAATGCTTCTACCAGAATGAAAGAAAGGGATCAGTTTGGATATGAACCTAAGACTATCAATATAGGTGGTACGTGGGTTAGTTATAAAGGTATAATTGGAGTAGAACAAGTACTGAGTGTAATAGGTGACATGGCTTATTATAGTAAAGACTTGAATGAATCTATGCTTCAAAATTGGCAGAATAAGCTTATGTGGACCATCTCTGCTGGTTTCCTTAATGAAACTCCTTTAGCAAGCTTTGAGCCGCTTGTAGCTATCTTAAATAACGATTTAAGTGGATTCAACAGATTAAGAGCTCAAATGGTTAGAGCTTCCATTCCTCTATCTAGTGCTTTAGGTGTGTTAACAAATGCAATAGACTCAGCACAGAAAGATATTGAAGGAGAAATGCGAGAGTACTTGATGAATAGACTTCCCGGTCTCAAGAATCAATTACCTAATCAGATTGATATATGGACAGGAGGAGCTTTAAATGATATTGATAACCCTTGGTTGAAAATATTAAATGCTATGAGTCCCTTCCAAATAAGTAACAGTTATCCAGATGATTTATACGAAATGTATAATGGTAAGAAAGTTCTTGCTAGAGATGTAATTAAATGGTTACAACAGGATTTAAATTATTCAGGATTAAGTAAACTAAATATGGATTCAACTGGATCTTATGAGTATTCCACTAATGAAAGAGAAATGATTAATACACAAATTGGTTCTCAAGAAATGTGGAGACAGATAGTTCCTATTATGATGAATCCAGAATTTCAAAAACAGTTAAAAGATTTAAAAGCTCATAGAGATTCCGGTATAGATGTAAATAATGAAGATATAGTTCTACAACTTCAACTTTTACCTGTATATAGAGCAGTAGAAAAGATTGTTAAAGCTAATCAGAAACTAGCTGAAGGAAAACTACAGATAGGTACTGAACAGATTTATGATCAACTTAAAACTGATAGATATATGCAGAAAGGTGATGTTAAAGGAGCTGCAGAAATACAGAAGAAAAACTTAGAAACACAAAACTTATTAAAATACAATAACAACTAATTAATATGGCTGTTACAGAAAATTCGTATACGGGTAATGGTTCCACCACCAATTACTCTTTTACATTTCCATATCTAAAGTCAACCGACGTACAAGTACAGGTTGACGCAACTGTGACTACTGCATGGTCTTTTGCCAATGCTACCACGGTACAATTTAATACTGCTCCTTCTAACGGAGCCAAAATCAAAATACTTAGAGATACGAACGTCGACAGTCTAGCAGCCACCTTCTATGCTGGATCAGCAATTAAATCAGAAGATCTTAACGATAACTATACTCAAAACTTATATAAGACACAAGAGGTAGGAAACAGGTACTTCAGTACAACTGGTGGAACCATGACTGGAGACCTGACTCTTGGTGAGGATGTTACTTTAACTTTTGAGGGTGCTACAGATGACGCACACGAAACTAAGTTAACTGTAGCTGACCCTACAGCAGACAGAACAATTACTTTACCTAACGTAACTGGTACAGTAGTAACAACTGGAGATACAGGTACAGTCGCACATGCTATGTTAGCAGGCGACGCTGTAGACGGAGATAATATAGCTAATGACTCTATTAATTCAGAGCACTATGTTGATGGGTCTATAGATACTCAGCATATAGCAGATTCACAAGTTACAACTGCTAAGATAGCAGATAGTAATGTTACTACAGCCAAGATAGCTGACAGTAACGTAACCACCGCTAAGATAGCGAATGATGCAATAAACGGAACAAAGATAGCAGATGATGCTGTAGGACACGACGAAATTGCAGACAACTCAATTCATACTCATCATATAACAGACGCTCAGATAACTACAGCTAAAATAGCAGATAACAATGTAACTGCTGATAAGTTAGCTCATACTTCAGTTACAGCTGGTTCTTATACTGCTACTGATATTACAGTCGATGCACAGGGTAGAATCACAGCCGCATCTAGTGGAGCTATTGCAACCAGTGAAATAACTGACGGAGCAGTAACTACAGCTAAATTAGGAGCTGACTCGGTAACTGGAGCTAAAATAGCTGACAACGCTATAAATTCTGAGCATTACACAGATGGCAGTATTGATACAGTACACATTGCTGACAGTCAAGTTACAACTGCTAAAATTGCAGCTGATAATATAACAAATGCACTAATAGCTGATGATCAAATAGACTCTGAACATTACGTAGATGGATCTATTGACACAGCTCACATAGCTAGTGCTCAGGTTACAGACGCAAAGCTTGCTACTAACTCTGTTACAACAGGTAAGATTACAGATTCCAATGTAACTACTGCTAAAATAGCTGACAGTAATGTAACACTTGCTAAACTAGCTAGTGATTTAAAACAAACATCTATTTCAGATAGTGATATCCAACTTCCAACATCCGGAGCTGTGGTAGACTATGTAGCAGCACAGATAGCACCCCTTGGTGGTCTTGAAGTTGTCGCAACAGAAGTAGCTTTCCCTAACACACAACCAGCTGCCGGTGTAGTTATATCTATATCAGATGCTGGAGGAGTTGTATTTAACGGTTCTGGAGTAAGTACTACAGGTAGAACTGTAGGAGGTACAACAGTAACTATTAATGGTGCTCCGTCTAGTTTGTATAGTGAGACTTTAGCTGCTGGTGTTGGTTTAATGGTTAGTTCTACAGGATCTAGTCAGACATACAACTACCATAAAATATTAGGTAAAGAAGATGATATTAAACAACTTTCTGATGATATTAACGATTTTAATTCTCGTTATCGTGTAGCTTCATCTGCACCTACTTCTTCTAAAGATGATGGTGACTTATGGTTTGATACTTCAAACGGTAAGATGATGGTTTATAATGCTACTAATACAGCATGGGAAGAAGTATCAGCTATAGGTAGTTTTCTTATAAATACAATATCTTCATCAAGTAGTACTGGTGGAGGCAGTGCAACACTCAATGGAACAGCTTACAGATTTACACTTTCTAACCCTCCTCAAGATGCACAGCAATTACTTGTTAGCATCAATGGAGTCATTCAGAAACCTAACGCAGGATCAAGTCAACCCAGTGAGGGTTTCGTTGTTAGTGGAAACGATATTATCTTTAGTAATCCCCCTGCTTCCGGTTCTGATTATTTCATCATTACTCTTGGACAATCAGTCCAAATAGGTACACCAAGTGATGGAACAGTAAGCACAGCTAAGCTTGCAAACGGTGCAGTAACTACAGTTAAACTAGCTGATGCTAACGTCACTACTGCTAAAATTGCAGATGATGCAGTTACAGCAGCTAAACTAGCAAGTGATGCAGTTGTTACAGCAAGTATAGTTAATGCTAATGTAACCCAAGCTAAACTAGCTGATCAAGCTGTTAATGAAGCTAAATTACAAGTAAGCAATGCACCTACTAATGGCTACTTCCTATCAGCACAATCTGGTAATACAGGTGGTCTAACTTGGGCGCAAGTATCTACAGACTTAGTAGCTGATACCTCACCACAGCTAGGTGGTGACTTAGATACTAATGGAAATCATATACTGTTAGACGATAGTCGCCAAGTTAAATTCGGTGATGACAATGATATGCAAATTTATCATACTGGCGGTCACGGATATATTGAGAATGGTACAGGACATTTGTATGTTCGTGGTAATGGCGGTCAGATAATTCTTAAACCTAACAGTAGTGAAAATTCTGTTAGATGTATGCCTGATGGAGCCGTAGAGTTATACCATAATGGGACTAAAAAGCTTGAGACAACAAGTGGTGGAGCTGAAGTGTTTGGCGAACTCCAAATGGATGACGCTAATAGTCATATTAAACTACCAGATAGTGCAAGAATAGATTTTGGAACTGGTAATGACCTAAGAATTTATCACGATGGGTCTACAAATATAATTGAAGGTCTTGATGGTATTATGTCAATAAGACCTAAAACAGGTGAAAATGGGATATTACTACGAAATAATGGAGCAGTAGAGTTATACTATGATGACGCTAAAAAGTTTGAGACAACAAGTGGTGGAGCTACTGTTTCAGGAACAACTACAATTACTGGCGAACTTAATTTAATTGACGGATCTACAAACGCTAACAAGTATATTGATTGCGGTCTTGGTGATAATAATGCTCTATATATTAGAGGAACTTCTGGTGGTGATTCTAACCACGAAGTATTAGCTTACTTTACCAGAAATGGTGCTGTTAGCTTGTATCATGATGGTACTGAACGCTTTTATACTACATCTTACGGTGCTGCATTGATAGGTAGTTTGCGTTCTTGGGGACACGTTTACCCTAATGCAAATAATGATGTTGATTTAGGTACTGACGCATTACGTTGGAGAAACATCTACAGCAATGACCTTCACTTATCTAACGAGGGTGGATCCAATGATGTTGACGGAACATGGGGAAGCTATACTATACAAGAAGGTGCAGAGGATCTATTCTTGATTAACAAGCGAACTGGTAAAAAGTACAAGTTCAATCTAACGGAGGTATCATAATGGCTTTTTTAGATAATAGTAATTCGGTTAAATGTCATTGGTATAACTATGGTGATGGATCTAATATACAAAACGCATATAATGTTTCAAGCGTTGGAGATTTAGGAACTGGTTATTTTAGAATAAATTTTTCTAGTTCAATGGCAAACAGTAATTATACATTAATTGTTCACGGTGGTCATTCAAGTTATTATGATGTTATGGCATCTGGTTTTAGGGATATAAGTACTAATTCAGCAAGAGCAGAATATTCTACTTCAAACAATGCTAATAGAGTATCTGCTTCTGGATCTTTTGGAATTGTTCTCAACAACACTTAATTATGGCAAAAAAAATTATTTACATGCAGACAAATGGAACTCTTGCAATTTTGCAAAGAAATCCAACAGAAATAAATCCAAGCACAGGTGAGTTATGGACTGATGAAGAAGTAGCTCAGAAAGATGTTCCAAAAGGATTTAAATATAAAATTATAGATGACTCTGACGAACCAACTGATAGATCTTTTAGAAATGCTTGGATAGTTGATGAGTCAGATTTAACAGACGGTACTGGAGGAGATCACGGAAATCTAGATTAACATGAGCATTATTAAAACAAACATGGCAAAAGCCAAAGAAATTCACAAGGCAAATATTAGAATAGCTCGCACACCAAAGTTGCAAGAGCTAGATATTGAATTTCAAAAAGCATTAGAAACAAGTGCAGATACTTCGGCTGTAGTCACAAAGAAACAAGCATTAAGGGATGCACCTGCTGATAGTGCTATAGATTCAGCTAAAGATGAAACCGAACTAAAAGCACAATGGAATAAAGATATTTTAGGGGATTCCCCATATAGTTGATATTGATCTGTAGTACTGGTATCATATTGGTATTATGCTTTATAATTTGATGCTAGAACCTCAACAAAAACTCGCTGCTCTTCAGTCAGAATTACAACAGATAGCGAAAAACTATAACGAAGCAAAAGAAGTAATGGGTAACTGTGAACGTAAGATATTACAGATACAAGGTGGTATTGCTGCTTGCGAAGAATTAATTAAAGAAAACGAAGAGACTAAGAAGAAGGCTTAGTTCTCCATTGGATTGCAAACGTAAGTCTATAGTCGGGGCATAAACTAGATTCGTTCATAATCATATGTGGTATCGTGCCATCGAATATTACGACTCTGCCGGGTTTGTAGATGCAAGTATATTCTGCTTCTTGCAATAAATCATCCATAAATAATGTATGACCTCCCCATGTGAAATCCCATTTCGGGTTTACATAATATACAAGTGTGAGTGCGTCTTCATCAGTATGGATTCTGTTTTTCTGGTGTGGTGTAGATAAGTTTATTCTGCATTGCACCAACTGATATTGTGAAAAGTTGTATTTTTCTTCTAGTTTTAAAAATGATGAATGGTTTGTAAAACCTAATAGCTTTGTATCCTCCCAACTATATAAACTATAAAATTTCAACTCTAATGGCATTGCGAAATTATCAGGCTCATCAATCATGTACAATGATCGAGTTATGAATTTCCAAAACGCAAGAACTTCCCTATAAGTAAATAGATTGTCATATACGTCAATTATTTTGCCTGTACTATGTTTTACTTCTTTATGAGGAGTAATGATCATTTAGTTTTGATAGGGATATTTCTGTCGATAATGCCATACATGACATAAAGTGGTGCTAAACCTATAATTAGAAAAAGCACCATAAATGTTAACGGTACGCTTGCTTTAATTAATGCTTCTTTAATCATGTTTCAAAAAATCTGCAACTATCTTTCTATACTATCTACTGTTTTAGTATTGGGTATCTTGGGCGGTAGTTTCTTTACATACAAGTACGTTTCGTCTGAGCAATTTAAAGCTAAGATTATGAATCAAGTGTTAGGGGAAGTGAAAGGACTTTTACCAAACGTATTAGATAAAGGACTACCAAAAACAACAGGTCAGTCTATTCCTATTCCTAGCCGTTAAGACTATATGAGTAATACCATTAAAGGAATATCAGTAGGACTTGGAACTGTTCTTGTAGCTTCCAATTTTTATA
>VTLG01012567.1_pt1 | contig 11938 bp, 9 predicted proteins | sample 4694571 | NCBI WGS metagenome assembly VTLG01 (sample SAMN12604809, study PRJNA352737) | marine metagenome | biome: ENVO:00000447; feature: ENVO:00000209|ENVO:00000569|ENVO:01000036; material: ENVO:00002151; isolation source: viral sequences binned using virsorter ... | reverse complement strand
CATCATTTAGCCGATAGACTATCTTGTAGAGAGCCATATTCTGAGTGGTTACAAAAATGTACTGGTAAGAGGTATCGTTATGCTCAGAAAAATTAAATTACATGGAGAACTTGCAGAGTTTTTAGGTCAAGATGAGTTTGAGGCGGTTGTAAGAACAACAGCAGAAGCAGTTAAATTTTTAATAACAAATTTTCCGAAGTTAGAAGCATATATGAGTAATAGATATTATCAAGTATTAGTTGGCGATAATGAATTAGATAAAGATCAGATACATGATCCTATAGGTAAATCGGAGATACATTTTGTACCTGTGATTAGCGGTGCTGGTGGTAATAGCTTTAATAGGATTTTATTAGGTGGTGCATTGATAGGAGCTAGTTTCTTGTTTCCAGGTGCTGGTTTGTTTGGGAAATCTGCTTTTGGAATATTTGGCCCTTTAAACCCAGCAACTATTGGAACATTAACAACTGTTGGTACGGCTCTTAGTGCTGTAGGTGCTGGGTTAGTTTTAAATGGAGTTTCTGAAATATTATTTCCATTACCTACACCAGAAGAACAAGAGGATGATCCACGCATATCTTTTAATTTTTCGGGGGTGCAAAATACTAGCCGAGCTGGAACTAGCCATCCAATTTGTTATGGAGAAATCGTGTGCGGATCTGTGGTAATCTCGGCTTCTGTTGATACGAATCAGGTGGTTGCATGACAAAGAAAATTATTAAAGGTGCTGGCGGCCCTCCTACTCCTCCTACTCCATATCGTGCGCCCGATACTTTAAATAGTAAACAGTTTGCCACTATACAAGACTTGTTATCAGAAGGAGAGATAGAAGGTTTTGCAACACCATCAAAAGCAGGTATTTCTAAGAGTTCTGCTGATTATTTTACAGCAGCACAAAAAGATATATTCCTTAATAACACACCAATACTTAATGAAAATGCTAGTAACAGTAGTCCAGCAGATGCAGATTTTAATTTTCAAAGCGTTGTATTAGATGCACGTTATGGTACAAATAATCAACTTGTTATTCCAGGGATTGAGTCTAGTGACCCTGTCAATTCAAGTCCTATATCAGGTTTTCCCAGACCTTGCACAGTTGCGAATGGTGGTGTAACACAAGCTATATCTCTTAATAAAGATGCAGTAAGAGTAACAATATCTTTTGCACAATTACAAAAAGCAGAAGATAATGGTGACTTGTTAGGTTCTAGCGTTGAGTTGCAAATACAATTACAAACTAATAATGGTAGTTTTCAGACAAAAATAACAGATACTATTACTGGAAGATCTGGTGATTTATATTCCAAAGAATATCGTGTTAATTTACCAGCTACATATTCACAGGCTGCAATCAAAGTTCTTCGAGTCACAGCAGATAGTACGACAACACAATTAAAAGATGAATTTAGTGTTTCTGTTATGCAAGAAATAGTTGATGATCCACAGACATATCCTGATTCTGCTTATGCTCAATTAAGAATAGACTCTGAGCAATTTAGTGCGATACCAAGAAGAGCATACAGAATTAGGGGGATAAAAGTACGAATACCAGCGGCAAATGGAGGATTAACTCCAACTGTTGTTGCAAATCAAACTATTGCTACTTCTTTAGGTTTAGGAACTTGTAGTAGTTTTGGTTTTATCCACTATCCAGAAAATTACGTTTTTAATGGACAAATGTCTGCTGCAACTTGGTGTAGTGATCCAGCAATGGTGTTGCTTGACCTTCTCACTACTAAACGCTATGGATTTGGAACTCATATAGCTCCTAATCAAGCTAATGATTCTGAGTTGTATGAAAATTTGGATCTATATAGTTTTGTTGCTGCTAGTAGATATTGTACTGGAAATGATGGAGGTAGAACTTTACTTGATGATGGTTTTGGAAGTAAAGAACCAAGATTTAGTTGCAACGTAAACATACAATCATCAAAAGAAGCATTTGATTTAATTAAAGATTTAGCATCAATAATGAGATGTATTCCAGTATGGTCGCAGGGATCTATTTCTATTGTTCAAGACGCACCGACAGATCCCAGCTATTTGTTTAGTTTGGCAAACGTAACTCCAGAAGGTTTTAGTTATACAGGTTCTAGTCTTAAGCAAAGACATTCTGTTGTAAGTGTCAGTTATTTTAATATGGATTCAAGAGAGATGGATTTTGAGGTATATGGAGATGGGAATAGTACAGCAGAAGTTAATAGAAGAGCAAAACTAGGAATAGTTTATAAACAAGTAAAAAGTTTTGGTTGTACTTCTAGGGGACAAGCGCAGCGTTTGGCTCGTGCAATAGTTTTCTCGGAGGAACAAGAATCTGAGGTTATAAATTTTTCTACATCAATGGATGCTGGAGCAATAGTAAGGCCAGGAAGTGTAATTGCTGTTAATGATCCAGTCAGACAAGGAGATAGAAGATCTGGTCGTATCGCTGCTGCTACCACAACACAAATCACAGTTGATGATGCTAAAGATCTTTTTAGTTTTGGAGGTGGTAATGAAAAAGTAAGCGTTATTATGCCTGATGGAACTGTCGAAAAAAAATCTTGTACTGTTGTGGGAGATAAAATAGATCTAACAAGCGCACTAAGCGAAACTCCTAACGTAAATTCTATTTGGTTATTAGAAAGTGACGGAGTGGGAGAAGAACCACAAACTTTCAGAGTTGTAAGTGTAGAAGAACAAGATGGTGTTAATTATGCTATTAGTGCATTGGCTTATAGGTCTGATAAATATACGAATATAGAATCAACAGATTTTCCAACATTACCAGCAAGAAATATTTCTAAACTAAATGAATTAAAACCAGCACCTACAATAAAATTACCAATATTAGAAGAAATTGTAGTTATTAATAATATTGCAATAAACAGATTAATTATATCTTGGCAACCTGTAGCTGGAGTTACACAATATCAAGTTCAGTATAGATTCCAAAATACTAACTGGGTTACTGAAATTGTATTTAGACCAGATATAGAAATTATGAATACACAAGCTGGAACTTATGATATTAAAATATTTTCATTCAACGCTGCTGGTCAATTATCTTCTACTCCGTCATCAACACAATTTAACGCAGAAGGAAAAACGGCAGTACCAAATGACGTACAAAACCTTACATTAGAACCTGTAAATGATAAGTTAGTAAGATTAAGATGGGATAAATCAGTTGATGCAGACGTTTTGCATGGTGGTCGAGTCTATATTCGACACTCAAACAAGACTGATGGTACAGGAACTTTTGCTAACTCTGTTGACTTAGTACAAGCTGCCGCTGGTAATACTACAGAGGCAGTTGTACCAGCCTTAGAAGGTGAATATATTTTAAAATTCAGAGATGATGGGGAAAGATTTAGTACAGGAGAAACTAGTGTAATTTTAGATTTACCAGACTTAGTAGATGCACAAGTAATTCTTTCAGAAAGAGATGATGATAATAATTATCCTGGCACTAAGACTCGCACAAGCACCACCAGTAATGTTCTAAGTCTTACAAATCCAGCTGCTACTAATGGATTGACAGGCACATATGACTTTCAAAACACAATAGATTTAGGAGGTGTGTTTTCTCTTAATTTAAAAAGAACTTTACAGACTATTGGAATTGAAATTGGTAATACTATTGAATCACAAATTCCAGATTTACCTCCAAGTCTAGGTGGGCCTGCTGGTGGTGGGTGGGATAACTATGCAACTAATGGTAATTTTGATGGTACTGCGATTGAAGATGTTAATGCTCAAATGGTTGTAAGAACAACGCAAACAGATCCATCTGGCTCACCAACATATACAGCATTTAATACTTTTGCAAACGGAACATTTAAAGGTAGAGGTTTTCAATTCAGATTAAATTTAACCTCTGAAAACACAGGTCATAACATTAATGTTATTCAAGCTGGTTTTGTTGCATCATTTGAGTCAAGAACTGAGAGGAGTTATCAAACAGGTGGTGGTGTATCAACTCTTCCTTTAGATCACACATCAAGCATGACTAATGGATTGGATGTAACTTTTGCAAAGCCATTTTTTGTAGGCACTTCTACTTTAGGAGGACTTCGTCAATATAAACCTTCACTTGGAATAACAATAATGGGTGCTGCCGCTGGTGAATATTTTGTAATTAAAACAGATTCAAATGGCGATTTTCTTAATGCAGCAGGGAATATAGTTACTGGTACAGGATTTAATATAAAAATATTAGATAGTTCAAATAATCCAGTAAATAAAAAATTTACTTTTCAAGCTGTTGGATATGGCAAAGGGGTGTAATATGGAGAAAAGTATTTTTTAAATGGCACAAGTAGCTAATAAAGATATTGCAAATAGTTCTGGTGCTGGTGTAAGAGCAGACCTTAACCTTGCGTTAGCTGCTGAAGCGTCAAATAATTTTGGAGATAAAGCACAAGCTGGTCAAGTTTTACCATGTGAATTTGTTGCAGACAATTCTACATCGCCTAAAAAATTATTAATAAGATCAACTACTGGAGATGATGGTACTTCTGGTACAACTCCTACTTATTTTGATGTTGGTAATTTAGACGAGGCAAATTTAGGACTTGTAAAAAGGGCTGGAGACACGTTGACAGGCCCATTATTAATAGATGATGGCTCTGGAGCAAGCAGTCCAGCACTATCTTTTGATGGAGACAGCGATACAGGTATTTTTAGGTCAAGTGCTAACACAATGGGTTTTTCTACTGCTGGTACTCAAAGAGTTGGTATAAGTAATGCTGGTTTGGATATGCTTAACGCATTACCTATTAGGTTTCAAGATACAAGTGGCTCGCCTTTCGTATCATTACAATCTCCATCATCTTTATCTGGAAATGTAGCTCTTACATTACCTCCAGCAATAGTCGATGGTGGTTTTATGAAAACTGACGCATCGGGTAACTTAAGCTTTTCTATCGTTGAGGGTGTGCCAACTGGATCTGTATTTTGTATGGCAGTAGCTACTGTTCCTACAGGTTACGTTAAATGTGACGGCACTTCATATTCAAGAACAGGAACATATGGTGCTTTATTTGCAGTTATAGGTACTACTTATGGAACTGTTGATGGTAATCATTTTAATGTTCCAGATTTGCGAGGAGAATTTGTAAGGGGTTTTGACGATAATAGAACAATTGATTCTGGAAGACAAATAGGATCAGGTCAAGGTAGTCAAAATGCGTCACATAATCACTCTGTAAGTCTTACTACAAGTACTACATCTTTAACTGGTTCAATAAATGGAATATCTGAATCTTTTGGAAGTTTTGGAGGTTCTGCAAGTGGTGTTTTTTCAAAAGTTGGAGGAAATACTTTAGGGGGTACTCCAGGTAACCCTGATGCTAATTCTTGTGGAGGAGTTAATTTTAACGGCAATCACAATCATTCAGTCTCAGGAAATACTGCAAATCAGGGTGGTAATGAATCTAGACCAAGAAACATAGCTATGCTTTACATTATTAAAATTTAATTATGGCAATACAACCTGGCACATACAATATGACAGTTCAAAGGAGAGCAGACTTTTCTTTGCAACTTGTTTTTAAAGATTCAAGTGGGACTGTTATAAATCTTACTGGATATACAGTTTATGCTCAATGTTGGGATGAAGGTAGAAATATAAAATATGGTGATTTTGCAATTACCTATACAAACAGAGCTAATGGTGTTATTGATATTTCTTTAACTGATGTTCAAACAGCTACTTTTGAAACCAATACACTTTTTTACGATGTAATGCTCGAAGACCCAAACGGATTGCGAGAGTACTACCTTGAAGGTGTTATAACTATGTCAGAGGGTTATACTACACCATGACTTCGGTTAATGTTACAACCAGTAAGAATACTGTTACTGTCAACGAGGGTGATGCAACAATTATTACTGTTGCAACACAAGGGCCACAAGGCCCATCCTTTAGTTCTACAGGAAAAGGTTTAACTGATTCTGGTGTTGTAAATAATTCTGTTATTTACTATGACTCTACTTCTGCTACATTTAAAGCAGATGCAACTCGTACTGTAGAAAACCTTGTTGACGGGGGTTCATTTTAAACTATGGCTAACACAATCCGCATAAAAAGATCCACAGGATCATCAGCACCAACCACACTAGAAAATGCGGAATTAGCATTTAGTGAAGGTAGTAAAACTCTATTTATTGGTATAGGAACTGGAGGATCTGGAGGATCTGCAACTACTATTGAGCCTATTGGAGGAGAGGGTAAGTTTTTTGATAAAGATACAGTAATAAATGCCAATAAAGTATTATCAGGGCCAACAACAGGCTCAGATGCAGCACCAACATTTAGGGCATTAGTAAGCGATGATATTCCTTCTGTTGCACATACTAAGATAAGCGATTTCGATACAGGTGTTAGAACAAATAAATTAAACGAGATGGCTACTCCAACAGCTTCAGTAAGCTTTGGAAGTCAAAACATTACAAACCTAGCCGACCCTGTAAATACACAAGATGCAGCAACAAAAGGTTTCGTTGAGGCTACATCACAAGGACTTGATGTAAAAGATTCATGTGTAGCAGCAACAACAGCAAACATAACAATATCTACTGCTCTTAATAATGGAGATACGTTAGATGGTGTTACTTTATCAACCAATGATCGTGTTCTTGTAAAAGATCAATCAACAGCAAGTCAGAATGGTATATATGTAGTTGGGTCTTCTCCAGCAAGGGCAGCAGATTTAGCTACTGGTGCTAACGCTGCTGGTTTCTTTACTTTTGTAGAGAAAGGAACAGTTAACGCAGATAACGGCTTTGTTTGTACATCGGACTCTGGCTCTGCTGTTGTAGGAACTAATAACCTTACGATTGCTCAATTCTCTGGTGCTGGTCAAATTACAGCAGCAGATGGCTTACAAAAATCAGGAAACACACTATCAGTAGATCTTAAATCAAATGGAGGACTTGTAATTGAGTCCACAGAGATGGCTGTCAACTTAGGTGCTAGTTCTATAACAGGTACATTAGCAATATCTGACGGAGGAACAGGTGCAACATCAGCCTCTAATGCAAGAACATCACTAGGACTTGTAATTGGTACAGATGTAGAACCCCATAGCGATAAGTTAACAGAACTTGCAACTATGAATCAAACAACAGCTAACTCTTTAGCTGATTTGACTGATAGTGAAGTGCAAATTTTAGATGGGGCGGTGGTAACAACTACAGAGTTAAACACAGTTTGCGATGGCGGTACTTCTGCAACCTCAACAACTCTTGTTGCTACAGATAAATTTGTTGCAAATGACAATGGCACAATGGTACAGGTCGCTTTATCTGATCTTGTTACCTTCTTAGAAAATGGAAGTGTATCTGGTTTCGATATAGATGGTGGAAGCTATTAGACCATTAGGAGGTAAAAGCCAATGGCTAATGTAATAAGATTAAAAAGAGCATCAGGAAGTGATCCTACAGCAAGTGATCTTGTATCAGGAGAACCAGCCGTAAGAACCGATACAGGCGAATTGTTTTTTAAAAAAGATGATGGTTCTGTAGCAAAAGTATCTGGAGCTGGCGGTGGCCCTGACTTTAAATATCTAGCACTTAGAAATGCAGCTAACAATGGAGCAGCATCTTTTCCTAATTCAGATTTTACTCTTGTAACATCTGGCACGACATCTGCAATAACACCAACAGCAGCAAATACATTATTAGTTAGTGTTAATGGTGTTATACAAAAACCAAACACAGGAACATCTACACCTTCACAAGGTTTTGCATTAAGTGGATCTACTATAAAATTTGGAGCTAACATCTCTGCTGCACCAGATTTTATTCTTTATCAAGAGTCAGGTGGTATAGGAGAACCTAGCGATGATACTGTTAGTGAAGAAAAATTAAAAGTGAGTAATAGCCCTGTAAATGGATATTTTCTTTCTGCACAATCTGGTAATACAGGAGGACTTACATGGGCTGCACCTGTAGCAACATCTTGTACTGGAAACTCTGCAACAGCAACAGCACTTGAAACAGCTAGGACTATAAATGGCACTAGCTTTGACGGCACAGCAAATATCACAGTTACGGCTGCTGCTGGAACATTAACTGGCACTACCTTAAATAGTTCTGTTGTTACCAGTTCTCTTACATCATTAGGAGACTTGGCAGGGCTTACTGTTAATGGTGATATGGCTTTAACAGGAGCTAACTATAACGTCTTATGGGATAAGTCAGATAATGCTCTTGAGTTTGCTGATAATGCAAAGGCAACATTTGGTACTGGTCAAGATCTGCAAATCTATCACGATGGTTCAACCAATAATTCTCATATAAAAGAACTTGGGTCTGGTTGTCTTGTTCTTAATACAGATTGTTTTAGAGTTAAAAATGCTGCTCATACCGAGAATTTAATTGCAGCAGATATAAATAGCAGTGTACAACTTTTTTTCGACAACAGTAAAAAGTTTGAGACTACAAGTACTGGAGCTGCTGTACATCATAGTAACTTTTGTACTTTAGAAATAAGAGCTAATAGTAATGATGCTGTATTACGGCTAACATCTAATAACAATGATAATACAGATTGGGCAATACAAAACGATCAATCAGAATCTAATATATTAGATTTTAGGTTTAACAATACTAGCAAAATGTACCTTACTTCTGATGGTAGTTTGCATATTGTAGGTAATTTAGATTTAGAAGATAATGATAAATTGAAGTTAGGTGCAGGAGATGATCTACAAATTTATCACGATGGTAGTCATAGTTATATATCAGAAGTAGGTACAGGTCATTTATATTTTGGTGCTAGTGGATATAGATTTAATAATGCTGCACAATCTGAATCTATAATACAGGCAGATCAAGACGGATCAGTAGAACTATATTATAACGGCAGTAAAAAGTTTGAGACTACAAGTGGTGGTACTTCAGTAACAGGTAACTTAGACGTTAGTGCTGGGATTGATGTAACAGGTGCTTCAAGTTTTGATGGTTTTATAACATTATCAAGTACTCACAACAGAATAATCTTTACTGATACCAACGCTGATCCAGACTACATGGTTGATTCCAATGGAGGTCATTTTTTAGTTTATGATGCTACAAATAATCAAGATAAAATAAAAATTTTTTCTGATGGTCATACTGATATTCATGGTAGGGTAGATTTTATTTCTGGTGGAATTAATGTAACAGGTGCTATAAATGCTAGTTCTAATGTCACTTTATCAGGAGGGGATTTTTCAACACCTGGAAATTTAGATTTAGGAGATTCAAGCGGTACTGCAAGTGGAAGAGTACTTTTAGGAGCAAGTGATGACTTACAAATTTATCACGATGGTAACCATTCTTATATTATTGATAATGGAACAGGTGATTTAAGACTTCGAGGTTCTGAAGCTGTAAAAATAGAGGATACCAGTAGTGGTAAACCTATGATTACCTGTACTAAAAACTTTGGTACAGAGATATATCATCAAATGAACTCGGCTGTAGCGACAGCAGAAGTAAAGTTTGCAACTACAAGTACTGGTGTAACAATTACAGGTAATGCTTTACCAGCAAGTAACGATGCACATGACTTAGGCTCTACTTCAAATCGTTGGAGAAACATCTATACTAATGACCTTAACTTATCTAACGAAGGTGGATCGAATGACGTTGACGGAACTTGGGGAAGTTATACCATACAGGAAGGAGCAGAGGATCTATTCCTAGTGAACAAACGCAATGGTAAAAAATATAAATTCAATCTAACGGAGGTGTCATAATGACTATACATTTTGGAGATAGTACAAGTATTGCTAGTGGTGGTGCTTTAGGAAAAGTAATACAACAGGTTTCCGTAGTTAAACAAGATACCGCCTCTAACTCAACAGGTACTCAATCAACTTGGGAGTTTAATGATAGTAGTTTAAGAGTTCAGATCACTGGTTCTAGTACAAGTAATAAATTCTTATTTTTAGGTCAGGTTACTGTTGGTGGTGAAATTTCAACTCATATAGGCATAAGAGATGGAGAAGATAGCAGTAATGTCAATGAAATGATGGCTACTAATTCAAGTAATCGAAGAGCATCTACTTCAGGTAAAACTGGTAGTGACTCACACGCTGCAAATACAGTTCCTATTGTTGGTTTAATAAGCGTACCTGATACAAACCAACATACTTATTATTACCAGTTTTCACATACGTCAGGCAGTACACAAACTTTATATATAAATACAGGTTCAAATACTGGAAATAATGCTGAAAGAGGGCGTTATATTTCATCATTAACAGTTATGGAGATTTCAGCATGATTTTAGATCATCAAGCTATACGCAAAGCCTATCCAAATGTCACTTTTATTAATGATACAGATTCAGTAATTAAAGATGCAGAGGGTAAAGATGTTGTTGTAGAGCAATCTAAAATAGATGCAGCTAGAGTTGAATTAGATAAATTGAATTATCAAACAGAAAGAAAAAGAGAGTACCCAGATTGGAGTGTTCAGTTAGACTATATATATCATAATGGGATTGACAAATGGAAGACAGATATAGTCGATCCTGTTAAAGCCAAGTATCCAAAACCTAGCTAACTATGGGACTTACACGAATTACATCTGATGGCATAACTGATGGGACTATTGTCAATGCTGATATAAATGGAAGTGCAGCGATAGCTGGTTCAAAACTTAATACCAACTTTGGATCGAGTGGTATGACCGCTACTGGAAGTTGCTCTTTTGGAAATATAACAATATCAAATGTAGCTCCAAAAATATTTTTAACTGATAGCGATACTGATTCGGATTTTAGTATCAGAAATATGCACGGAGTATTTGGTATTCACGACCAAACAAATAGTGCTGATAGGTTAACTATTACATCTGATGGTAATGTACAAATACCAGCAGATAATAAATATCTACAACTAGGAGCTAGTCAAGATTTAAACCTGTATCATGACGGTAGTCATTCGTATATAACTAATGCAACAGGAGCATTACATATACATGGTAAATCTGGTGAAAATTCTATAGTAGCTGTGCCAGATGGAGCAGTAAATTTATATTACAACAACGTTAAAAAGTTTGAGACTACTGCTTCGGGTGTAGATGTAGTTGGAAACTGCACTATCACTGGTAATTTTAGAGGTAACGATAACGTAAAATTAAATCTTGGAAATGGTGATGACCTACAAATTTATCATGATGGAACAAATAGTTATGTAAAAAACAATACAGGAGTTCTTTATTTACAAGGTGATATGATTCGTTTTATAAATGATGCTGGTAATGAAAATATAATTAAAGCTTTTGGTAATGGAGCCGTAGAATTAAATTACGATGGTGTTAAAAAGTTTGAGACTACAAGTTCGGGTGTAACAATATCTGGCACTACTATTGCAAACGGTCATGTAAGATTGCCAGATCATACAGGTACGGAAGATGGACAACTACAGCTTGGTACTGGTAATGATTTAAAGTTATATCACGATGGTAGTAATTCCTTTATTCAAGATGTAGGAACTGGTAATTTGTATATTCAAAGTACGAGTGCTGGAGTATACATACAAAAAGTAGGTGGCGAAGATATGGGAAAATTTCTTGCTGACGGAGCAGTAGAGTTATATCACGACAACAGTAAAAAGTTTGAAACGTATTCTAATGGTTGTACTGTTACAGGTAATTTAAACGCTGGTAATGTAGATCTTGCTGATGATGCAAAGGCTCGGTTTGGTGCTTCTAATGATCTACAAATTTTTCACGATGGCAATGACTCTGTAATAAAAGATGCTGGAACTGGAAGGTTATCTATACAAACAAGTCACCTTCAAGTTGCTAACGCTGCAAATAGCGAAACAATTTTAAATGCTTTTGAAAACGGAGCAGTAGAGCTATATCACGATAACAGTAAAAAGTTTAATACTAGGGCTGCTGGCATAGATATAACAGGTGATTTAAGATTTGATACTTCTGTTACTGGTGGAATTGC
>VTLG01011940.1_pt1 | contig 11940 bp, 16 predicted proteins | sample 4694571 | NCBI WGS metagenome assembly VTLG01 (sample SAMN12604809, study PRJNA352737) | marine metagenome | biome: ENVO:00000447; feature: ENVO:00000209|ENVO:00000569|ENVO:01000036; material: ENVO:00002151; isolation source: viral sequences binned using virsorter ... | reverse complement strand
CTTCTCAGAGCCACTCTCGATGAACTCCACAATCTCAATCGTCAACTCCGAAAATCTATTATAAAAAACTACTGCTTCCATAGGAAGCTTAAGTAGTAGTTTTTTATTCCGTCCAACTACTAAGTAGTAGTTGTTTTCCAGCAAGGTATCTGTTTTTTCAAGGCTTGTCAAGACTTTCAAAGTCTTCACGCACCCCGCCCGCAAAAAACTCTAAGGCGTACATATATATATAACCACACTCTGACATATTTACTAAAATTTACGGGCTAATAATCAGTCCATCTTATCAATAACTTACGAGCTACTAAAAAAACTACTTGTGCATGGAGAGTATATAGTGTATAATTAGACTTATAAAGCTAATTAAGAGATAAAGTACATAGTTACCACATGGATTAAATGGAAATACAACAAGAACAACAATTATCCTCATACTTAGATCTAAATAACCTACTAAATCTAAGTATACTACATAGTACTCAGACTGATTTCCTAACATTTGTTCGATTAATGGCTCCAACTCTCATATCCGATTGGAAGATGGGACGACATATTGAGCTAATATCAAATAAATTAAGACAATTAGAGTCTGGAGAGATACGAAGGCTGATGGTATTCCTACCACCACGTAGCTCCAAGTCTGTTATCTGTTCTAAATTGTTTCCAGCGTGGTATATTGGGAGAAATCCACAACATGAAATTCTTACTGTGTCTCACAGTGATCAACTTTCTAGTGATTTTGGCCGTTCTGTACGTGATATTGTCAATTCGGAAGAGTTTCAGAATATTTTCAAGACTGTTTCTCTACGAACAGACGTTAGAGCAGCAGGAAAATGGAAAACAAACCAAGGTGGTACGTACTACGCAGCCGGAGTCCGTAGTCAAATTGCAGGACGAGGGGCTAATATAGCCATATTGGACGATGTGATGTCCGAAGAGGACTCATATTCCGAAGCTGGCCGTAGATATGTCAAGGAATGGTATCCTGCTGGCCTACGAACTCGTCTGATGCCCAACGGTTCCATACTCATTATTAACACAAGGTATCATTTCGATGATCTATGTGGATGGCTCCTGAAACAGCAGGAGGATATGAGCGAATATGAAACTATTCCGTGGGAAGTGATACGAATACCAGCATGGTTGGATGATGAGGCGGCAGAACTACTAAATCTACCTGTGGGATCTTCCTACTTTCCAGAATGGAAACCGGATAACATACTACAGATAGATGAGAATGAGATTAAAGCCTCCAATGGAGCACGATACTGGAATGCATTGTACATGCAGAACCCTACTCCAGAGGAAGGTGGACTAATAAAGAAGAAATGGATACGATGGTGGGAATATGAAGATCCTCCCACATGTGATTTTATCCTGCAAACGTATGATACGGCCTTTTCCACAAGAACTACGGCAGACTTTAGTGTAATACAGACATGGGGTATATTCTCCATGATGGATGAAGATGAGAATGGAGTGGAAGCCTACGTATCAAACCTAATACTACTGGGTAATATGAAGGGAAGATTTGAATATCCCGAATTACGTAGAATATCACAGGTATTGTATAATGATTTCAAACCTGATGTCTGTATCATAGAGAAGAAAGCCAGTGGTCAGTCGCTAATACAGGATATGCGGAGAAGTGGACTACCAGTAAGAGAATATCTACCAGATAGAGATAAAGTAAGTAGAGTATATGCAGCTTCTCCCATGATGGAAGCAGGGAAAGTCTGGATACCTAAACAGAAGAAGTGGGCTGATGATCTTGTGGAAGAACTGATACAGTTTCCCAATGCAGCCCATGATGATCAGGTAGATGCCCTGACAATGGCTATACATTTCATGCGAGAGTCGTGGCATTTGTCCCATCCTGAAGATCCTGAATGGGAAGATGACAGACCAAAGCAGAAAAGGGTTGCGTACTGGCGTAGTTAAGTGTATAATGTAAGTAACGGGTAGAGAAATATCGTAGAAGAGGGAAATTCATGGCTACAGAGAGAAATCCATTTGAACAGATACCACAGGAAATTGCAAATGTAATTCCTATGGAGGCTACTCCTATAAGTGAAGATCAGGAAGCTACATTTGAAGTAGATCCAGATGGTGGAGTAACAGTTGATTTTACCAAGACTGTTGTTATGGAAGCAGAAGCTCCCGTAAAAGAATGGTATGCTAATCTTGCAGAAGATATAGATGATGGTGAACTAGAAGAGATAGCAGATAATGTCTATAAGAATTATGATGCAGATAAGAACTCCCGGCAGGAATGGGAGTCCATGTTTGAACGTGGCTTTGATCTGCTTGGTTTAAAGATACAGGAATCCTCTGAACCATTTGAAGGTGCATGTACAGCAGTACATCCATTACTGGTGGAGTCAGCAGTTAAATTCCAGAGTAAAGCATCACAGGAATTGTTCCCATCGGCAGGTCCGATACAGACACAGATACTTGGCAAGTCCACTCCCAAACGTGAGCAGCAAGCCAACCGTGTCAAGAATTTTATGAACTATCAGCTTTTGGAACAGATGCCAGAGTATTTTGATGAATTTGAAAAGATGCTCTTTCATCTTCCATTGATAGGTTCCGCATTCAAGAAAGTATATTACGATGCAAATCTTAAACGACCAGTGTCAGAATTTGTTCCTATTGACCAGTTTTACGTATCTTATTATTCCAGTAATCTTTCCAAGGCTGACAGGTATACACATGTAATTTACCGTAGTCCGGTTGATTTGGCGAAAGATGTTCGTTCAGGAATATATTCAGATACGGAGTTACCGGAAGCATCCAATCCTGAACCCACTGCATTTGCATCCAAGATGGATACAATACTAGGGTTTTCTCCAACACAGGATACAGATCCACAATATGTTTTACTGGAACAGCATTGTTATCTGGAGATAGATGAATCAAATAAAGAAAAGGGAATAGCACTTCCCTACATTGTAACAATAGAAGAACAATCCAGAAAAGTTTTATGTATTCGTAGAAACTATAAACCCGATGATACAAATAAGGAGAAGATGAATCACTTTGTGCATTATCGGTTTGTACCGGGATTTGGTTTCTACGGATTCGGCCTCATGCACTTCCTTGGTAATCTTACCATGAGTGCTACAGCAGCAATGAGAAGTCTCATTGATGCAGGTCAGTTTGCAAATCTGCCGGGAGGATTCAAGGCAAAAGGTGTTAGGATAGTTGGTGACAATGATCCTATCAGTCCCGGTGAGTTTAAAGAAGTTGAATCTACAGGTGTGGACTTGGCAAAGGCTATTGTTCCTCTTCCCTACAAAGAGCCTTCCTCGACCTTGTTCCAGATGTTGGGCTTTGTCGCAACAGCAGGTCAGAAGTTTGCCGACAGTACAGAACAGATTGTATCGGAAGCATCTTCTTACGGACCTGTGGGTACAACTATGGCACTACTGGAAGCATCCAGTAAATTCTTCTCTGCAATCCATAAACGATTGCATAAATCCCAGAGAGATGAATTTAGGATCTTGGCGAGGATAGACTACGACTATCTACCAAGTGAATATCCCTATGATGTGCCATTTGAAAGTCGGAATATATTTAAGTCTGACTTTGATGGAAGAGTGGACGTTATTCCCGTAAGCGATCCCAACATTCCATCTAATGCTCACCGCCTTATGATTGCACAGATGGCTATGCAAATGGCACAGCAATCTCCTCCCGGTATGTTCAACATGGAAGCATTAAGTAGAACAATACTAACTGCATCAAATATGCCGAATTTGGAAGAAATACTGCCACCCAAGATAAAACCACAAAATCTTGATCCAGTATCCGATATCATGGCTGCTGTTAAGGGAGTACCCATTGGAGCATTTCCCGGTCAGAATCACGATGCACATGTTCAGATAAAGATGGCCTACTTACAAGATCCAATGAATGGTGGAAGTCCCACCATGCAACGTGTCAAGCCTATATTGGAAGCTAATATTCAGGAGCATATGGTTCATAAGTATCAGGAACAGATGGATGGTATTACCAAGATGGCTATGGAACAGATGCCGGAACAGAAACCAGAAGCTATTGAAGGTGTAATGGCATACGCTGCACAACAGATATTGAATGCCAATAAGGCAGCAGGTCAGGCCAAATCACCAGAACAGCAATTAGTTATTCTGGAACAACAGAAAGTACAACTGGAGCAACAGAAGATGCAGATAGAAGCTGCACAGAATGCTGCTGAAGCTGCACTGGATGCACAGAAGTTACAACTGGAAGAAGCCAAACTTATGAAGGAAGTTGTATCAGAAGGTGTTAATGTTCAATTCCGTAAGGAGAAAGCAGATCTGGATAGAGCAAGTAAGGAAACTATGAAGTCTCTGGATCTTCTTACCAAGGTCAGTTCAGAACAAGAAAAGAATAAATTAAAATCTGTGGATCAAATGGTTAAGATTGCTCTTGGTCAACAGAAACTGGATCTTGATTCAGGAAAATTAACATCAGAAGTTATGAAACAAATTGCTCACGCAAATGATCAAAATGTAAGAACAACAATGGATGTTGTAAATAGTGTTGTCCAGAGGGCGGCAACAAAACAAAGAGGAGAAGAAGATGCCTAAGTATGGAGGAGTACATTATCCAAATGATGTAAAGGGAACTACAAATGGATATCCAGAACATGTGAAAAACGATGATCGTGGTATTACCAATGGTATGCCGCATCATGTTCCCAATAAAGATAGTGGATTATATGGTGATTATACCAAGAAATCTATAGCAGATGGCGGTGTTGGTGCCAGAGCACGTAAAGGTGTATTGAATGAACGAGATGCATCTGCATGGAAATATCCCAAGCCAGTTAGATAATGGACATTTGGGATGAAGTTATCAAAGAATACAACTATGAACTTAATCGACTGAAGAATGTTCTTGGCGATGGTACTGTGGAAAGTTATGCACAATATCGACAGCTTGTAGGACAGATTACAGGTGTTGAGTGGAGTAGAGGAGTATTCTCTGATATTATTAAAAAACGTATGTATGATGAAGAGGAGTAAATGCAACAGGTACATTTAGGTAATTCCATTAAAAATGATATGTGGATTACAGAGGATGAGGTCAAAGATCCCAGTCCTCTACCAGAACTACCGGGCTTTCATATTTTAGTTAGACCCGTAAGTATAAAAGGTGTGACAAAGGGTGGCATTATGCTACCTGATTCAACCAGAGATGACATGGCATATCTCACAACGGTAGGTAAAGTTCTATCTTTAGGAGATCTGGCATATAACGATGAAGGAAGATTTCCAACTGGAACATGGTGTCAAGAAGGAGACTATGTATGTTATGCTAAACATGCTGGTCAAAAATTATTTTATAAGTCAGTAAGACTTATTCTATTATTTGATGATCAGGTAATATGTACAGTAGAACATCCAAGGGATCTTGATCCTACATTTAATTTAACATCCGGTTCTTAATACTTGCACATTTAGACTTAATGTAGTATAATAGAATAAGAACGTAAAACCGTATGCTTCGTAAGCAGCGAAAGGAAAGAAAATGATTGCTAAAGAAGAATGGACTGAAGTAGAAGCTAAAGATTCAGAAAAAGAAAATAAGGTAGAATTTGAAGTAGAAGAGGATACACCGGAAGAAGTAAAAGCTGAAGCTCCTTCTGATACAGAAGAAACTAAATCAGATCAGCCTGAAGAACTGGAAGGAATTGAAACCAAAGGTGCTCAGAAAAGAATCCGACAGTTGATAAAACAACGTAAGGATAGAGATGATCAGATTAATCAACTTATACAACAGAATGAACAATTGAATGGTAAACTGAATAGTAGAGAACAAGAATTTACCAATATTAGTAAACTACATCTGGATGCAAATGAGAAGCAGCTTACAGATAAAATGGAGTTGGCACGAGCAGCTTATAAATCTGCACATGATGAAGGAGATACAGGAAAGATCCTTCAGGCGCAGGAATTTCTAAATGAAGCACAGAATGATTTAAAGGCATTGGGTGCTACCAAAGCTCAGTTTGAACAGCAACCAACACAGCCAGTTCAACAGCCACAGCCTACTCAACCGCAAGGTGCAGCAGATCCACGAGCCATCGAATGGGCGCAGAAGAATGATTGGTTCGGACAGGATAGGATTATGACCGCATCCGCACTTGCACTAGATGCAGAATTAAAAGAAGAAGGGTTTGATCCAAGTGATCCAGAATTTTATAATGAGATTGACAGCAGGATTAAGGAAGCATTTCCAAGCAAGTTTAACACTACTGTCAAAGAAAGTTCGGTGCAGGAACAACCGTCAAAACCTGCTCAAGTGGTAGCTGGAGCGTCACGTTCCACTCCGGCTCCGGGTAAAGTGAAACTTACGAAAGAAGATGTAAGGTTAGCACAGAACTGGGGTATACCGCTTGAACAATATGCTGCTGAAAAAGCCAAGGTGGAAAATTCCGATGGCGAATACACAGCAATTAAACTGTAACGTGGAGGAGAAAGTATGACACGTATTGAATCACGTAATTCTCAATTAAGGGAAAACGAAACCAGAGAAGAAACAGAGTACGTCTTTGAAGAACCAAACGCAACTTTTATACCTCGTGAAGTTGAAGAAAGATACCGTCAGCAAGATATGTCTCTTGGTTGGCTACGTATCCTTCTTAATGGTCAGGATGATTACCAAGAAGTCGGTAAGAAACAACAGCAAGGATGGGAGTTTGTTTCTCCTGAAGAGGTTCCTGAAATGGGAGCAACTTCTGTCGTGAGAGAAGAAGGTCGATATGCTGGAGTTGTCTGTCGTGGAGACATAGCCTTGGGTAAGATACCCACGGTAAAGCTAGAGGCCAAAAGAAAACATTATCGGGATAAGGCCAATGATATGTTAGATGCTGTTAATGCACAATTAATGCGGCATTCTAATTCTCAGATGCCTATTTCCAATAATAGTAAATCGAGAACATTTAAAGGACGTACTCCTAATTTTCAGGAGTAGTCCTTAAACATTGGAAGGAGAAATACTATGTCTAGTACAAGAGCACTACGTGGCTTCCTTCCTGCTCGAAAAAAGGGACAGAATTATAATACAGGTGGAACAAGTAATTTAATTTCACCTACTACTATAACTCGTGCTCCCAAGAAACTGTATACTGGTGACTTGATATGTATTGAAGCTAGTGGTACTATCTCTGAGTCTATTGGTGCAACCTTGAAGCCTTCGGGCGTATTCATGGGTTGTAACTATGTGGACTCTGATGGTAGTCAGAAATTCTCACGGTATTGGCCGGGAGAGGCTATCACTGCTGCAACGAGTATTGAGTTCCATGTCATAACTGATCCTGATCAGACGTATTACATTCAAGGTAATGCAACTTGTAGTCACGGTGAGATTTGTAAAGTACTTAACTATGTAGCGACTGTTTCGACAGCTTCTGCTGGTAGTACCAAGACAGGTCAATCTGCGTTCTTCGTAGAGACATCGGCTGCTGGGTTGGAAACCATTGTAGGTAATGTGCGAGTTATTGGATATGCAAAAGATCCGAATGAAGATGCAGACGGACTTGACCAATATCCAATGCTTGAGGTCTGGTTGCCCACGCACAGGGATAGGTTTGCGACTACTACAGTTTCAACGGCATAACTAGGAAGGAGATAATATTATGGCTATTAACAGAGCTAGTATTGCTAAAGAACTTCTTCCCGGTCTAAATGCCGTATTCGGGCTGGAATATGGTCAGGTTGACGATGAGCATAAATCACTTTATGACACCGAAAACTCTGATCGAGCCTTTGAAGAAGAAGTTCTATTTACAGGTTTCGGCACTGCTCCAGTTAAGTCTGAAGGAGCTGCTGTATCCTATGATGATGCACAAGAGAGTTACACTGCCCGTTACACGGCAGAGACTGTAGCTCTAGCTTTTGCGATTACAGAAGAAGCAATGGAAGACAACTTGTATGATACGTTTGCCAAGTTACGTGCCAGAGGTTTGGCCCGTGCAATGGCAAACACCAAGGAAGTCAAAGCTGCCAATCTGTTTACCAACGGTTTTGTCGATACGATTGGTGATGGAGTTGCATTCTTTGCTTCTACCCATCCTACCATTTCTGACGGCACCCAGAGTAATCTGGAATCTGCTGGTGCATTGGCTATTGCTTCTCTTGAGACTGCTATCACCAATGTCCAAAAGACAAAGGATGATCGTGGTATCCTCATAGGTGCAAGTGCTGTATCTTTGCATATTCCTGTTGACTCATGGAATATTGCTGATACCGTTTTAAATACTCCCGGCAAACCCGGTGGTTCTAATAACGATATCAATGCCACCCGTCACATGGGCATGATCCCGAATGGGTTCTATGTCAATAGGCGTTTTACTGGAACTGATGATTGGTTTGTAAAGACCGATGTTCCTAATGGTACAAAGATGTTTGCACGTACTCCACTTCAGACAAAGATGGAGCCAGATTTCGACACTGGCAATCTTCGATTTAAGGCACGGGAGCGGTATAGCTTCGGTGTCTCCGATTGGAGAGGCTGGCGTGGAAATGCTGGAAGCTAAGAGCAACTAATGTAGGGAGGGTGATGCGTTAGCCACCCTCCTTACTATTAAGGATATTACGTATGACTACTAGTCTTCGTTATAAAATACTACGAGAAAATTATCTGGAAAGAATTGCTGATTTGCAAAAGAAATATCCTAACGTACCTCGTGAAGTAATTGAAGATTCAATAGGATCAGGAAATAATCCTAATCAGCATTTTAAGAAGTTAAAAGCTGGTTTAACAAGAAAAAATGTAGCTAGAGGAGTTGGAAAAGGTGCTAAATTTGTTGCAGGTAAAAGTCTTCTACCTGTAGCTGCACTACAATTTTTACAAGGTAGTCCAGCAGGTGCTGAGTCTGATGTGGTTTCCGATGCTGATAAAAAACATATAAAAGAATTAAGGGCATCTCAAATACATTCCGGTGAATATGCAGATGCATTCCCACAACGTAAAAAGCGTGGTGGTAAAGTTAAAAAGAAAAAGAAGAAGACTAGATCTAAACCAAATAAGATAATGGTTGGCTATAAAGCTGGTGGTAAAGTTTAATAAAGGAGAATACAATGGCTACAAATCTTACAGTTGCAATGGCAACAGTTGGAAGTGGACCTTTAAAAAGGGTGGATACAGGAGCAACGGTAGGTGCTGATGGTACGACTACTCGTATTGTGGCTATACATGCCACGGCAACTGTATCGGGAATGATTGAAATAATGGGTGAGCAGCAGATTACAAATAAGACTGCAAAGGGAACAGCTATACGATTGGCTATTCAGGCAAACGGAGTAATTGATACATATTTAGGAGAAAATGGTGTGGCCGTATACGGTAAGGTAACGGTATCTGCACCTGATGCTGGACCTGTAACTGCCATATTAGGATAAGCCCATGCCTAATTATTCATTCCTGAAAACAGATCTGATTAATACATCTGAAAATGATTCCTCAGAATATGAGGAACAGATTCCAAAGTTAGTGGAGAAGGCGGAAGATCGTCTGGTGAAAGAACTGGATGATCCCGGTCTGGATAACTATTCTTCATTTTCATTTACGGCAAGTAATCCCACGGTAAGCCTACCCACCGATACACTTGTAGTAAGGAATGTAACCTATACGACAAGTACCTCTTCTTTAATAACACCACTATTACAAAGAACATATGAGTATGCCATAGACTACTGGCCCTATGCCAGTACATCTGTAGGTACTCCACGCTATTATGCACGTAAGAATAACACATCCATTTACATAGTACCAACTCCTGCTTCAGCGGTGTCAGGAGAAATACAATACACACGCAGACCTATTCCCTTATCTTCTGCGACAGGAGCAAGTGCGACAACCTCAAACTATTTTAGCGAGTTTGCATACACTGCACTTTTCAGTGCTTGCATGGTAGAATCAGCACGGTTCACAAAGAGCTGGAATATTGTACAGGAATGGGAAGGTAGTTATAAAAATTCAATAGATGCACTTAGAAATCAATCTCGCAGAATGAGGCAGGACGATATGGAGACTCCACGTAATCCAGTTGGTGGTCCTAATCCTGTAATACAAGGAGCACAATAATGGTTAGTCGATCTGATACGTATAAAACAATTCGTAGGCGTACTGGTGGAGCTGGAAAGAAAACTGGTAAAGGTACTTCACTGAAAAAGATTAATATAGATAAATATAGATGGGAAGATGATCCAGATTTTAAAGGTACTGCTGGTCCTTATAATCCTCGTAGTAAAAAGATGAAGAAGAAAAAGTATGATTGGGATGAATATCAGGATTTAGGCCCAATGGGTCCAATAGGAACAATCTCATACGATGCTGATTGGCCTGTGGCTAAAAGCAAACTTATAAAAGAAGGTAAAATAAAAGGACCATTAACTAAAAGAGAACAGAAAATAGTAGATGATAAAAAGGATAGAGCAAAAACTGCTGCTGCAAGGAAGAAGTATTTATCAGATCCACAAACAGGAGCAGCAGCATTACAGGACCAAGGATCAAAGAAGAAACGTAAAGGTGGAATAGTAAAGAAAAGTAAAGGTGGAAAAATAAAGACCAAGAAAACTTACGGTGGGCATCATGGTAGTAAACTTGTTGCCAAACTATATGATTAGGAGAATACAATGGGACCACATACAATATTAAAAAGTCCACCGGATCTTGAAAAGATCTGTGGCAAACCAACTGGACAGGGATACGGAGCTGCTCGTAAAGGACCAGATGTTAAAGGAACTCCTCACGATGTAGTTACTAATTCTAATTATGAGAAGGGTGAAAAATTTACCTTGGATCATAATAGTGTTCCTAACATACATGTGAAATAGGAGGCTTCAATGGCTATAGGTAAATTAGCAGCTAAACTAACAAAAGCAGTAACTAAGGGTAAAGGGAAAAAGAAAAAGGGTAAGAAGGGTAAAGCTACGCAAAAAGGACTACGCTTTAGAAAAGATTATGTTGTAGAAGAAGGTGCTAGTAAAGATCCTGTTACTGGTGGGAGTGTTAGAGCTGCTCGTGCACCCGATACTGGTAAAGTATCTACAGGTCGAGGACAAACAGGAGTAACAGAGGGAACAGCTACAGGTTCAGGTTGGACATCTCGTGGTGGACAAGCACAAGCAAAAAAGATAGTTCAACTACGACTTAAACAAGAAAGAGGTACAATTACAGCAGCAGAAAGAACACTATTAAAGAACTTGAAAAAGTCAAGGGCTAGGACTGATGCTGAAACTACAGCTAGACAAGGACGCAAAGATGTTAAAGGTCAGCAACGTGCAATTGAACAAGGAAAGAAAAGACGAGGAATATCTAAAACTTCAGATCCAGATCATATGAAACAAACAGGTGAAATTCGTAAAGGATATAAGCCTACTCCAAGAGAAATACAAGTTGCTATAACCAATGCAGAATCTCGAAACGATAAACCTAGAGTTAGACAATTAAAAGCTCTACTGGAAGAGACAAGAAAAAGGAAACCGGGTGAAACTGCTGTAGGTGGATATAAAGGTAGTTCAGCTACGACTAGATCTTCTGAATTTTCAGGTGGAGGTTCAAAAGGAACTGGTAAAAGAGGAATGAGAACATCTAAATATAGTGAGGGTGGACGTATAGGAATGGGTGCTGCTCTCCGTGGTGGTGGTGCTGTCAGACGTAAATAGGAGGATTCAATGGCTATAGGTAAATTAGCAGCTAAACTAACAAAGGCAGTAACTAAGAAAGAAACTCGTGGTCGTAAAAGTAAACGTGGTCGTGGTATAGGTACTAAGGCAGAAAAGGAAGAAGCAAAGAAACTTGGTATTAGTGTAGCGAAATTACGAGCAGGAAAGAAGTCTGCTCCTAAAGTTAAGAAAGCTAAAAGATCACCTGTTACTCCTGTTCTTGCTGAGTCAGAAGTTGGCAGAGCAAGGCAAGTGGAGC
>VTLG01010164.1_pt1 | contig 11940 bp, 14 predicted proteins | sample 4694571 | NCBI WGS metagenome assembly VTLG01 (sample SAMN12604809, study PRJNA352737) | marine metagenome | biome: ENVO:00000447; feature: ENVO:00000209|ENVO:00000569|ENVO:01000036; material: ENVO:00002151; isolation source: viral sequences binned using virsorter ... | reverse complement strand
AGTAAATCCTTATTCGTCTATAGAAAAACAGATAAAAAGAAAAAACTAAAAGCAGGTGCAGGTTCTAAAGGTAAAAAAGGAAAAGTACTAGCAATGTCTAGACGTGAAGATATTTATGATGCAAAAGGAAATAATATAGGTACTATTAATTACAGGACTGTATATGACAAAATAACTAATAAAAAAGGTACTACTTGGCTTGGTGATGTTGGTCGTTCCGGAGCCGCAGGGCCTAAAGGTTTTGGTAGAAAAAGTAAATTTGCTGAAATTAAAGGGTCAAAAACAGCAAAATTAAAACCAAAAAAGAAAGATTAGGAGAATAAATGGCGACAGATGATTATGGAAAAGGCAGAACTGCTAAGGGTAAACCGAAGAAAAAAGTAGTGGGTCGTATTGAAAAAGAGAAAAAACGAAAACAGCGAACAGAATCCAGACTGGCACAGCGTACCGGTATTTCTGCTAGAGAGAGAAAATTAGATGGAATGCTTAAAAGTCTTGGGAATACTATTATTAAAAACCTAATAAGTAAAAGAGATTAAAATATATACGATGCAGATATTACCGCAAAAACACACATCTAAAAAGGAACTAACGGAAAGACAGAAATCCTTCGTGGAAGCCCTGTTCGACAATCAAGGAAACATATCCAAGGCGATGAAGCAGGCGGGGTACACACCCGGTTCGAGAGCTTGGTTGGTGAGTTCCGTAGCGAATGAAGTCATAGAACGAACCCAGAAGTATCTGGCCACCCACGGCGTTAAAGCGGCCCAGAGCATCATTAATGCATTGGATTCGGATGGAACGACACCTAAAGGGGAATTGCGATTAAAGGCGGCGGAAAGCCTCCTTAACAGAATTGGCATAGGTTCACGGGAAACCGTAGACCATAATGTAACGGCATTGCACGGAGTAGTGCTACTTCCTAATAAAAAGGAAGAAGTAGTATTAGAAGGAGATAATTAAAATGGCAGTACCATTAGCAGCAGCGATTTTAACATTCATAGCCAGAGTAGGTGGCCCTACAGCTGTTAAGCAAGCTGTAAAGAAATTTGGTAAGAAAGCGGTGTTAAAAGCCACAGATAAAATAACTTATGTGGGTAAGGAAGTCGCTAAAAAATCCAAAACATATAAAGATACAAAAGTAGCTAAAGAAACAGAAAAAATACGAGCAAGACTAGGTTTTAAAGACACTAAACCCGCATTCCATAAGAGATTAGAAAAAGGTGGAACAGTAAAGAAATACGCCGGAGGAAGTATGGTTAGAAAACCAAGAAGTTACTAATATTTGATGAATGAACTAAATACAAATAATACGGATTTTCGCAAATGGGTGTGGAAGTTTTATAAGGAAAAACCAAAAAAATTAAAACCAAAAGAGTTACTTGATAGATTTATAGTTTACAAGGCTTGGAAAGAAAATGCTCCAACAACAGAACAGAAAAACATCAACGATACCATTCGGATATAAATTAGATGACAATAAGAAAACATTATCGCCTATCACAAAGGAACTTGATGCTTATAAAAAAGCAAAAGTATATTTGCAATCTTGCTCTTATAGGGAAGTTGCTACTTGGCTTGAGGCCACCACTGGTCGTAAAATCTCAGCCCAAGGACTTAGAAAAAAGGTTTTAGGGGATAGTGAAAAGTAATATAGAATACTTAAATACTTGGAAATTTGTAGAAGCAGGAAATGAACCGGAAGAATTTGTTAAGTTAGACGGAAAGTGGGTTACTAAATCCGCATACGCAAAAGCTATAATTAACCGGTCTTGGATTGGTGAACCGAAAGTTTCTAAAATAAATATTGGGTACATACCCACTTATTTTGACTCTTTTGTTCATTTTTTAGGATTTGACATACCAAAATCAATAGGATTTAGTAAATAAATGAATGATATAGCTCCACCAAAACCTAAAAGACAGTACAATTATAGTTCAGAGATTAAAGCCCGTATGTCGGCTCAAAAAAAACTTCGAGAAGCTAAAAAAACTGCCAAAAATAAAGTAAAACAGGTAAAAAGGCAAAGAGACAAGATACGACATATAGAAAAAGGGTTAAAAAAGATAGAAGGAACGTTAAATGGAAAAAATCCTTCTGCTTTAACGGAAGAAGATATAGATATAGCTCCTAAAGCCTTAAAAGAGCATTTAGAGCACGAAAATATTGTTTTTAGGGCTAATGCAGGCCCCCAAACAGATTTTTTAGCGTCACCAGAACGTGACGTGTTATACGGCGGTGCTGCAGGTGGTGGAAAATCATATGCACTATTAGCGGATTTATTAAGATACGCACATATGCCTGACCATCGTGCCATATTGCTTAGAAGAACTTTAGATGAATTAACAGAATTAATAGATAAAAGTAAGCAATTGTACCCTAAAGCATTTCCGGGTGCTGTATTTAAAGAATCTAAATCTATGTGGATTTTCCCTAGCGGAGCAACTGCTTGGTTTTCGTATCTTGACAGAGATAAAGATGTAACAAGATATCAAGGACAAGCATTTAATTGGATAGGAATTGATGAAATAACGCATTATCCAACACCTTACGTTTGGGAATATTTACGTTCTAGACTTAGAACTACCAACCCTGAAATAAAGGCTTATATGCGATGCACTACCAACCCCGGTGGTGTAGGTGGATGGTGGGTAAAAAAAATGTATATTGACCCCGCCCCACCGTATGAGCCTTTTGCAGCTAGGGATATGGATAGTGATGAAATTTATAGATGGCCTAAAGGTCACAAAAATGAAGATAAACCTTTATTTTCTCGTAAATTCATACCCGCTAGATTAACAGATAATCCTTATCTTATGAAGGATGGACAATATGAAGCTATGCTTCGTTCATTGCCCGAAGTAGAAAGGAAGAGATTATTAGAAGGTGATTGGGATGTTGCTGAAGGTGCGGCATTTCCAGAATTTGCTAGGCAGATACACACAATCGAACCGATTGAAATACCTGTGGGATGGCCTAGATTTAGAGCAGGTGACTATGGATACGCATCTCCATCGTGCATATTATGGGGTACTGTGGATTGGGATGGTAATTTAATTATATATCGTGAATTATACAGTTCAGGATATACAGGGGATGCTTTAGCAAGACTTATACTAGAAATGGAAAGAAAAGACCCTATTATGCAAATGTCTGTTCTCGATTCGAGTTGTTGGAATAAGACAGGACTTGGGCCTAGTATAGCGGAAGTTATGATTAGAAATGGTGTTCGTTGGACTCCATCTGACAGAAATAGATTATCAGGAAAACTGGAAGTTCACAGAAGATTAAAAATTGACTATAGAACAGCAGAGCCTGGATTGAAAGTATTTAGAACGTGCACTAATCTTATACGTACTATGGCTAGCATACCAACATCAAAGACTAATCCAGAGGATGTTGATACAAAAGCTGATGACCACGCTTATGACGCATTACGATATATGATTATGACAAGACAATCTAATCAACCAACTTTTAACAGTATACTAAAAAAGATAAAGGAAAAAGTTTACGAACCTGCTGATAGTACATTTGGGTACTAAAAGCATCTTAATCTGTAGGAGATAAAGTCTACAGTACATACTTATCGGGAGATAACAATGCCACATAACAATTATAATTATGGTAAAGACTACATTATGAAGCAGGACAAAGAAAAAATTACTAGACCTGATGCTCCATTAACTCGTGAAAAGAAAGATTTTGACACAGTTAGCGGAACAGGACAACCTAAGGAATTTATTCAAGCTGTTCCTAGTAAAAAAAGTGCTAAAATCAGTTCAGAAATTATGAATGCTGACACAAAGAAAAATTACTAAAAAGTAGAGAAAAAATTATGGTGGATGACATAAAAGTCACAGATGCTACTTCTTCTATTAAATCAGAGGAAGTTCCTTATCTTGTTGGATATGTACAAAATAAATATCAAGAATCTAAAAGTTCGAGGTCAACACACGAAAGTAGATGGTTAAGAGCTTATAAAAATTATCGTGGTGTTTATGATAGTACTACACAATTTAGAAGTAGTGAAAAAAGTAAGGTTTTTATAAAAATTACAAAAACTAAAACTTTGGCTGCTTATGGACAAATTGTAGACATTTTATTTGCTAATAAAAAATTTCCTATTACAGTTGATTCAACACCTGTACCTGAAGGAATTTCTGACCAAGTTCATTTAGCTGCTCCCGGAGAAGAACAAATGCAATCACCTTACGGTTTTGAAGGTGATGGAAGAGAATTACCGCCGGGTGCGTTGGAAGCTACAACTCCTAAACCTAAATTAGGAGGTTTATCTTCTGAATATGAAAATGCAACTTTATTAGAAGGAAAAAGCAGACACGGTGGCCCACAAATTAGTCCTGCACAAGAAACTGCAAGAAAAATGGAAAAAGCGATACACGACCAGTTATTGGAAAATAACGGAGTAAATGTTATGCGTCACGCAATATTTGAATCTGTTTTATTAGGAACTGGAATTATCAAAGGCCCGTTAAGTTATAATAAAACTATTCATAAATGGAATAGAATAGAAGAAGAAAAAATATACAGTCCTTATCAAAAAATGATACCAAAAATTGAAGCCGTATCATCTTGGGATTTTTTTCCAGACCCCGCAGCTACAAGTCTTGATGATTGTGATTATGTGATACAACGACATAAATTTACTCGTTCCCAATTAAGAGATTTGATGGGAATGCCTCATTTTGATGAAGAAAAAATTTCATTATGTCTATCTATGGGAGGTAATTATAATACAGAATACTATGAAGATATTATTCAAACGTATGATAAACAGAATTATGGTGAAGGTGTAACATCTGACAGATATGAAGTTTTGGAATATTGGGGAATTTTAGATTCACAAGTAGCAGAATCAGTAGGATTAGATTTACCTGAAAATAATCAATTAGACCAAGTTCAGATTAATGCGTGGATTTGTAATGGACAAATACTTCGTGTTGTTTTAAATCCTTTTACACCAGAACGATTACCTTATCACACATTTCCTTATGAAATAAATCCTTATCAATTATTTGGAATAGGTGTTCCTGAAAATATGGAAGATGCACAATTACTAATGAATGGCCACGTTAGAATGGCTATAGATAATTTAGCACTTGCAGGAAATCTTGTTTTTGATGTTGATGAAGCATCATTAGTACCGGGTCAAAATATGGATATATTTCCGGGTAAGATATTCAGAAGACAAAGTGGTGTTACAGGAACGGCAATTAATGGATTAAAGTTTCCTAATACGGCACCTGAAAATTTACAAATGTATTTACAAGCTAGACAATTAGCTGATGAAGAAACAGGTATTCCTTCCGTTATGCACGGTCAGACAGGTGTATCAGGAACAGGAAGAACTGCAGCAGGCTTATCAATGATTTTAAGTGGAGCAAGTTTATCCATTAAAACTGTTATGAAAAATGTTGATGATTATTTGCTTAAACCACTTGGTGAAGCAATGTTTCAATGGAATATGCAATTTAATTCTGATGACCCTAGTATAATTGGTGATTTAGAAATTAAACCTAGAGGAGTGGCTAGTGTTATGCAAAAAGAAGTTAGGTCACAACGCTTAACTACACTATTGCAAACTGTTGCTAACCCTATGTTAGCACCTTTTATTAAGATTCCAAACTTAATTAGAGAATTGGCTATAGCACAAGATATAGACCCAGATAGTTTGGTTAATGATGTAAATGATGCAGCAATTTTTGCTGAAATATTGAGAGGATTAAATGTTGGACAAGAAATTAGCCCAGAAACTGGCCAAGGTGGTCAACAACCCGGAGATATGGCCGGTAGTCAAAGAGTACCTGCAGGAGCAAATCCAAATGACGCACAAGGCACTGGTGGCGGCAACATCGGAACTGGAAATGTTCCGCAATCAGGGGAAAGTAATTTCACTGGAAATGGTTCTGCGACTTAGAGATGATGTTAATAACGTATTAAAAAATAGGAAATAAATGGTTGAAAAAAGTTTTACAGGAAAAGTGGATATAAGTATAAAAGACCCTTTACCAGAAGATGCACGAGAAGCGGCTATTGCAGATTCAGGAAATTCTTATATCACTGCTGAACAAGGTTCAACTGCTGTTGTGGCAGGAGCAACTGATGTTCATCCACTTTCTGTTAATTTACCAGATACACAATTATTTAATAATCTTAATCAAACATTTCCAAGCAGTAATCAATTTTTAACTGCAGATACTCCAGATATTGGTTCTGCTGATTATAATTTAACAGCACCTACCTTTAAGTATGGTGCTACAACTGGTGAATCTTATATAGATGATTCTTCTGATGCTATTGATTTTTATCAATCTACAATATCATCTATAAAACCTATGGATGCTGAAGGAAAAGAAATGGCTGCACAATATGGTTTATTTGGCGACCCAAGAATGTCCGGTGCAGGAACTTTAACAGATTATAGAACTTCTGAACAACAACCAATTGATACAGAAGAATTTTCTTCATTAATGCTTAATAAGGTTATAGGAAATACAAAAGATTATAAAAAGGGATTTATGGATAATTTAAGGTCAATACCTATTAACCCAACTATGGCGATGGGTAAAGTATGGTCAGCTGCTAGTGAACTTAATTTTATAAAAGATTTGAAAAAAAATCCCGGTAAGTACTATGGTAAAACTAAAAAAATTAATGCTTCAGAACGATGGTTTGCAAAACAAGCACAAGACCAATTTGGTGCCGTATTTGAAAGTAATCCTGTTGCAGGAATAAAAGTTGCGGAAGCAAATAAGGCTATTTATGATTATCTTCAAACTACGACAGATGGAAGAGGTTTAGCAAGAAAAATGGGATTAAATTCTGATTTGATTGAGAGACAATTTGCAAGTGCTAAAAGTTATGAAAGTGAATCTAATAAAATAGCACAAAGTTATTCTTCATATCAAGGAACACTAGATACAGCAGAGGATGTAGCACGAAGAAAAGACAGTTATAGTAAGATATCAGATGATGAACTTAACAAAAATCGAGTAAGAGCAGGTGATGGTCAGAATAAAGGAATGGCTATAGGTGGAAAAGGCGTTTACGTTGACATATCAGATGGAATAGCATCGGGAACTAAATTCAAATCAGGAACTATATTCGTTAAATGGAAAAAAGAAGAACGAGAAAAAAGACAAGTTAAACAACCCAGAGTGGAAAGACAAAGAGAGGAAGCAAAAGACCGAATGCAAAGACAAGAAGGTCAACATAGAGAAATTGGTAGCCGAAGACAAAGGGAAAGATATCAACGTGATGTTGAAAGGTCTGGTGTATCAAGAATGGCTTATGGTGACCGAGTAAGACCGATGACAGAAGAAAAACCAAATTTATCACAAGATAATAACGCAGGCAATCTTGAATTTGTTCAAGAACAAGGTAAAGACCAATCCGGTGTAGCGGATGATGTTTCAAGAGAATTAGGAGCAGGTGATTATGTTGTTAATGCTCCTGCTGTAATTCAAGCAGGAAGAGGAGATTTAGATAGGTTAGTTAAACGAGCTAAAGAAGAATTAGCTACTATAGGAGTTGTAGTTGATGGTGATAAAGAGGGTGGTGTTGATGTTCGTGTGAGTAATGGTGAATATATCATACCTAAAATTATTGCTGAACAAATTGGCTACGATAGATTGGAAAAAATAAACAATCGTGGAAAAGAAAAAGTTGATAAAATTGAAAAAGAACAAGTTCAACAACAAGAACAAATACAACAAAATCCTCAGCCAGAACAACAACCTAGAATGGTTCAATCAGGAGGAATGATTAGCCAAACTTTAGACGAAAATAAAAATTCTCCTATCGCAATTCCTAGAGAAACATTATCAGGGCAAAGTTCAATAGGACAACAACTAATAAGTCCATTATCACCTAAACAGCAAGATGAAGAAAGAGAACTTAAAAAAACATCCTTTGAAGGATTTATGAAACCAATAAAATTAAATCAAGGTAGTGTAGTTCAAAATCAAAAAGTAACAAGAGGTGATAGAAATAATAGTCCATTTAATCTACATTCAATTCCTACAACCGATACATTTTTTGGTGTAATAGGAAGAGATACAAAAAATTTAACTGATGATATGCCTAAAAATGGATTTTTAATGTTTAATAATACTGATGATGGACTACGAGCAGGAGCTTATATTTTAAGAAATCAATATAATAATATGACAGCTGATGAAATAATAAATACTTTTTCAGAAACAGATAAAACAGAATATATTGCTGCAATAAAAGAAGTATTTGGTGATAGAAAAATAAATACACAAAACTCAGAAGATTTAATACCACTGATGAAAATAATGATTAAACAGGAAGGAAATACAAAAACATTTTCTGATAAAGAATTATTAAATGCTGTTAATAGGTCAAAAGTAAGTTTAGAAGATTCTCCTTTTTCACAAGGAGAACCAGTAAAAGAATTAGAACAGGGAAATATTAAATCCGGTGGTATGATGGCTGAAGGAGGTATAACTAAGCCTACTAAATCAGAAGAATACCGAGAATTAACAGAAGAAGATATGATAAATTTAGGTGTGAAGGCAGCAGCAGCATTAGCATTGCAAAATCCTACAATAAAACAAAATGCTGAAAAATTTAAAAATGCCATAGACCTAAAATTAGCAGAAGTTATTCCTAATAATAGAATGCGAAAATACGTAACGCAATTAGCTACAGAAGGAATGATAAAAGAAGAATTTGACTTACCTAGAGGATTTAAAGGGGAGGCCGGAGTAACAAAAGAAGGTCAAGGATTCCTAGGAGCAAGTTTAAGTTTTTAAAAGTTTCCCGGTTAATAGCCGGGATTGATACAGGGCTACTTATGCACAAGGCATAACCCCCAATTGTGTCTAATAACCAAGAATCGGCTACTCACATTTATATGTGACCCCGAAGGAGGAAAAATGGCTAAAGCGAAAGCTAAAGAAGCAGAAATACAAAGTAAAGAAAATGTGGTTGAAGATGACGTGGCTACTCCCTACAGAAATCCTTATCGTAAGGATGATTATAAAGATGTAGAAGACCCCCGTCAAACTGCTGAGAACACCGAAGAGGCTACTTCTCAAGAGGCAGGTTTCGTAACAAAAAATGAAACGCAACCAAGCCACGACTATAAAAAAAGATATGATGACCTTAAAACTCACTACGATAGACGAATAAATGAGTCTAAACAAAAACAAGAGGAGTTACAAGCGAAACTTAGATTAGCAGAGAAAGATAAGGTAGCGGCGAATTATATACCGCCAAAATCTGATGAAGACCTTGCAAAATTTAAAGAAAAGTATCCAGACGTATATGACGTGGTAGAGACAATATCTCAAAAACAGGCTTTGAAACAAACAGAAAATTTACAAGAAGAAGTGAAAACACTTCATAAACGTGAAGAAGAGTTAGTTATTCAAGGTGCGTATAAAGAGTTGTTGAATGTTCATACAGATTTTAGTGAAATTAAAGACTCACCTGAATTTTTAGAATGGTTGGATAACCAACCTTCATCAATTTCAGATGGTGTAGTTAAAAATAACAAAGATTCAAAATGGGCAATTCGTGTTCTTGACTTATACAAAGCAGATAGTGGTTTAAGCAAAGGCAGAACCAAATCCAATTCTGGTGCCGCAACAAGCGTGACAAAGACAAAGGCCAAGTCTATAAACGTAGATGCTAATACTGGTAAGAAGATTTGGAGTTCTTCTGAGGTTCAGAAATTAAAACCTTGGGAGTTTGAGAAAGTTGAGAAAGAAATTGATTTGGCTGTTAAAGAAGGCCGATTTGATGGTAATTCTTAATTTTTAACCTTTAACTTAAAACAAGGAGGCTAACGATGGCAATTACACCATCATCCGGTTACGCCAACTTACCTTCGGGTAATTGGTTACCGGCGGTATATAGCCAGAAAGTCTTGAAATTTTTCCGAAGAACTTCGGTTGCTGAAGATATCACCAACACGGATTATACGGGAGAAATCGAGAATTACGGCGATACCGTTAAAATTATTAAAGAGCCTACTATTACTGTTTCTAGTTACAACAGAGGTGCGACAGTCAATTCACAAGATTTAGCTGATGACCAGACTACTCTTGTCGTTGACACAGCCAACTACTTTGCTTTTAAAGTAGATGACATTGAAGAAAGACAATCACACGTCAACTGGGAAGCCCTAGCGACTTCTTCAGGTGCTTACTCTCTAAAGAGAAAGTATGACGCTGATGTTCTTGAAGCAATTTCTACTGCTACTAGCATTAACTCTGGGACTACTGTCACTGTTACAACAGGTGCTACTGCTTTTGATATATTAGCAGAAGCATCTAGAGTACTAGATGATAATCACGTCCCAGAAGAAGGTAGATGGTTTGCTGCTTCACCAAAGTATTACCAATATCTTGGACACGATGATTCAAAAGTTGTAGATATGAGTGTTATGTCTTCAGGCGAAACATCACCTCTAAGAAATGGTATGGTAACAAATAAACCAGTAATGGGCTTTAATTTATATAAATCAACTGCATTGAATAGGTCTGGAACAGATATTATAACAGTATCTGGCACATCAAATGGATTTTTCTGTTTGGCGGGTCATATGTCTTCTACTGCAACTGCTTCGCATATTGCGAAAACAGAAGTGGTTAGAGACCCAGATTCATTCTCTGACATAGTAAGAGGGTTACACGTTTACGGCTCTAAGGTATTGAGACCTGAAGCAATCGTAAGAACTGTAGCCGTCATAGCGTAAGGGAGGATTAGAAAATGGCAACTTACACAACCGCCACAACTGCTAATAATATCCCTGCAGTTGGAGGCTCAAGTATACCAAGAGTTATGAGTGCGGTTATTAATATGAGTACGCAAACTAATTCGGCGGGAGACATTTTTGAAATGTTGGAAATTCCTGCTAATACATTAGTTCTGTGTTCGGGTATTGATATCCTAAGTGCTGATACAGCAGGAAACTCAGGAACTGTAATCCTAGGAGATGGAAGTGACGACAACAGATACGTTGCTGCTGCTGCCACTACTAGTGCAGGTCAAATGACTCCGGTTACATCAACAGGTACAAATTATGTATATGCAGCGGCAGATACAATTGATATCAAAACAGCAACAGGAGCAATGAACGGATTATTGCGTGCTTGGGCTGTTGTAGCTTCTTTAGACAGTCAAGGTCTGAAGACAGATACAGATTCACAAACTCTAACGTTTGCGTAATATATTTGTATTTATACTAAATATATGGGGGCGAAAATATTCGCCCTCATTTTAACAAATAATTTTTTATAAAATAGGAGACTAAATAATATGGCGTATACTAATTACAATATGGCAGGTATTGGAAGTGTCGCCGGGTGGTCAGTTCAATCTGCCGCAACAACTGGGAGTAGTGCTAACGTCAATAATACCGTTCATAAACAAGTAACAAATGGAACAAAAATGATTGGTGTATATTCGGCTGTAAAATTATATTTTAATTTTTCAACTACCACTACCGATGTAAGTGCGTCAAATGATTTAGTAATTGACAAAGATTCGTTAATATTTTTAACTGTACCCTTATCACTCGGCCCTGACAGTATTTATTTTAATCATAACTCAACCAGTACAACTACTGGAGCGGTAAGAATAGTGGAGATATAAAATGTTAACAGGAATGATGAGTTCAATAGGAGCAGGTGCAACAATACAATCTAGTGAATTAGACTTAACAAGTGGTTTAGAAGTAGAAGGTGCGGTAACATTTAATGATTCCGGTGCTTCAGTAGATTTTAGAATTGAAGGTGACACTAAACAAGATTTATTTTTTGTTGATGCTAGTGCAGATAAAGTAGGTATTAATTTTGATAGTCCTGCATTAAGACTTCACGTGACAAATACTGCCGCATCAAGCCCTTCATATGCATCTAGCCAATGTGCTGTATTTGAAGATG
>VTLG01006657.1_pt1 | contig 11941 bp, 27 predicted proteins | sample 4694571 | NCBI WGS metagenome assembly VTLG01 (sample SAMN12604809, study PRJNA352737) | marine metagenome | biome: ENVO:00000447; feature: ENVO:00000209|ENVO:00000569|ENVO:01000036; material: ENVO:00002151; isolation source: viral sequences binned using virsorter ... | reverse complement strand
CCATGTCCATAACTCCTCGTAAGATAAGATACCCTACGGTCATCTCTCTTTCTCTAGTCGTATCATACGCCATGAAATCGGCTGTTCCGTCCTCTTTGTCACGCATGATGAATGCCAAAGAATCTTTTGGAAGTAATTTTTTAAACTCTTTAAACGTCTCTTGATTATTCATCTAACCATTCCTTTGGAATAAATTTTTCACACCATTTAATGTCATATCTGTCACACCATCCACCGTAAGTTGTTTTAGATCCTTTGTATAACTTATTATTAGCTTTTAAAAACAGAAATCGAATATCTAATTTCGGATGCTGTTTTCTGATTAACAAATGTTTACCCCTGTCAGAAGCGATAAAATTTCCTTTTACTTCTATGTAAAACCCGTAATCCTTCAAGAAAAAATCAGGAGTATACACACTCTCTCGAATGTAGTCTATAGAATATTTTTCATATTCATAAATAATTTTCTTCCGAACTAACTGGTTAGCTATTTCCAGCTCGAAATTAGAACGGAACCCATGCGACTTCATGCTCATAAAGAACGGATATCTCTCGGAGGGTATAAATCGAAAATAGCCCCTGTCTCTTCTACTACTATTTCAAATATTTCAGGAGAGTATTTCTGTAACTTTGTTATTATTTCCTGCCATTCCGCAATGTAAAAACAAACCAAGGCATTCTGGTCTAGTTTGTTTTTTAAATTTTGTAAATCCTCTCGAAATAAATGTAATTTTGATTCTTGCTGACTGTCATCCCACATTCCGCTGTATAACTTTCTGTATTTGTCATCTAAATCGAGAAAGCTACTGCAGATCCTGATAGGTATCCGCTTTGTATTAGTGCGTAATTCTCTAATGATATCTTTCCCACCTACTTTATCTTCTGCTTCTGGGTAAGAAAAAAACACTCTGTCATTCATGTAAATGTCATTCACAGAAATGTCAGTCTGAAAATACAAAGGCATTATAATTCTCTTTTAACAAGTTTGCTATACCAAACAGCTCTGGGGAATTTGGCCTTAGACGTAACTTTCCTGTGCATAATAATGTCAGGCCAGCAAGTCTTTTTAAAATCACAAAAACCGCAGATACTAGGCAACAGTCTATTCCCTGTCTTTTTCTCCTTTTTATTTTCATCTTTGTAAGTCTCGGCTGTATCTGAGAAACAGCGTTTGAATTTCTCTCCGTTGACCAACGCTTTTAAATTGTTCTTTGCAAGAACCAATGCTTCTTTTCTATCTACATCCTGTAGAGCAGGAGCTTCACAGACAACCCACTCACCGCTTGCCTTGTTGATAACAATCCACCCTCCAAATTCTTTGTCAACCGACTCACTGTATAGGAACCCCTGTGCAATATATCCGAAAGCATCATCTTCTTTTATCTTCTTATATCCACCCATATCTCCAAATTTATGTTCAAAAGCATACGGACTGGCAGACTTGATATCCCACACTTTTCCATCGACTATTAAATCCAACGTGCCAGATATCTCATTGTCACCGAGTTTCAAATCGACTTTCTTCTGTTCGTCCTCTACATTTACTCCTGCAGATTTTAAAATGAGAATGGCAATCGCCTCGACCAAATCCCCGAAGATAAAACGAATGATGGAATTATACTCTACAGTCTTTTCTTTACCATCCCGTTCCATCTTCTGCTGACAGAGAGGACGACCTAGAGAAGACATTCGTGGTCTCCACTTTTCTTTCTTACTGGCAAATTGTCGGACAATAGAGTTCTCGCAGGATTGTTTGAACTCTTCTAAAAGTACAGGATCTAGATCAACCCCCTTTTTTGAGACTTGATCTAGGAATCCTTGTACTCTATGTAGTATACTATTATTCATTAACAACTGTACTAAATTCAACCTTCTCCGATTGAGCTTCACTATGTTTCTTCATAATGTTCTCATTGTATCCCTTTACAGTTTCCATGAATTGATGCATAAGAGCATCATCTGCTTCAGACCAATCGACCTGTCCACGAGGCGTTAACTCAGCGTGGAAGTAGGTGTTCCCACCCTTTTTCTTCCGCACAGAAGACAGCCCGACAACAGTCAACCACATAGGCTGTTTCTGTTTGTGTAGGCTCTTCAGACAATCGCCAACCGGCACGAAGTTCGCTCCCTTCGCATACCACACGCATGGTATGTCTTTCACCTCTGCCTTCTTACCGTCTTTTGTCTTGGCGTTGGTAAAAGAAACAGTCCCGTAGAGGTTCTGACTACAGCGAACACTTTTCTGCAGAACCCACTCTGGGCTGTCCTTCGGTAAACCTTCCAGTTGAGAAGGATCTAGCCGTCCACACTTTATTCCACCTTCCGTGTCGTAAAACTCACTGTTGAAAGATGGAGCCTGTACAGTCTGACTAGAAAATACACCCTCTTCGTTATTCCACAGCGAATAAGAATACGTCCTCATAAAAGGACGGAAATCTGCTTTCTCACCGTAGGTAATACCCTCATCAGAAAATAAACTGAACCAACCTCTCGGAAGAGAAGTCCCTTCGTCATCTTCTGCTGAATGATTAATTGACAGACGAGCCAACCCTCTACTAGTCGTTGGCATATCCGAAGCCTGTCCTGTAAGTTTCATCATGTCTTCTACAGAGACAGAAGAAATCTTATCAGGCAAAGCCGTATCCATTAAAGCAACTTCGGTCATATATTAAATACTCCTTTCATATCTAACCAATTTTTACCAATTTTTAATTCGATTCCTACAGGCATATCGTAATTGATGTTATACCTCCTCCTACATTCAGATTCTAAAGACAGCATCGCTGTTTTCATCAGTTCTATTGCCCTTTCTCTTTCTGTAGGATAAACATCTAATATTATGGAATCATGTACTGTATTGCATATTATACTGTGCATACTGTTATCTGTCAACAACTTTTTTAATTTTATTAGAGCCATCGGCAGGAGGTCAGCAGTAGCAAACCCCTGTACAGGGTAATTTTTAATAGCTGTAGAGTTAGTAACCCCACCGCTTCGTAGCCTGTATACATCTTGAAAATTATAGTATCTGCCAGAGGGAAGTGTTACTCTCTTATGCGTAACCGCTTCATTTAACAAGTTATTATGCCATCTGGTAATACCTTTATACTTCTGCTTGAATGCACTGTAATATTCTACCTGCTTCTTCGTTCCTAACAAACCCCCATACAAGGGTTTAAAAGTGTCAGCTTTCGCTTCCTGTCTAGAAACTTCTAAAACAGATGCTGTAAAAGAGTGTACATCAACGTCATTTTTAACATCTTCGTACACCCTATCATCCTTCGCCAGAAATCCTGCAACACGAAATTCCAGCTGTGAATAATCTCCTTCGAGTATAAATCCATCGTCCCATCTACTCACTACTACTTTACGTACAGGAAAGGTACCGCCTCTTGGCATATTTTGGAAATTTGGATTCCTTGAGGATAGCCTTCCTGTTGATGTTACACATTGCATAAAATGTGGATGGATTCTTCTTTTCTTATCTAATCCTCTTTCAATCCCTTCGATGAAAGTCTTTAAATATGTTTTAATCGCATTGTATCTAGCGTAGGATTCTACAAACTTCTTCTGTTGAGGAGTTGCTGTCCTAACTAACTTCTCAATCATATGTTTATCAGTCTTAAACCCATGGATAGTCAGATCTTCCGTATTGTCAATCCGCATACGAAATCCTGCGAAGTCCCTTGTTTTTATGTAGACCACACCTTTTCCTACACAGGATTTACAGATCCTTCTCTGCTTACCTACTGTTCCGTCCTTCTTCAATGCAAAAAAATGTCCCAGCCCTTTACAGCTGTCACACTGTTTCACTCTCGTTCTGAACAGCAACCGTGTCTGTCTTGCAATATGACCGCTTAGGACAGCAACCGGCATCTTCTTCGCTCTCTTTTTCCTCCGAGCATTCCCTCTATCTTCATATCCTAAATTAAAAGTAGAAGCCCATAATTTCTTATCGATAACTTCTCTGGAGAAGATAACCTTTGATCGGTCTTCAGGGCTGTCAAGATTAATAACTGTGTCACCCATCACTCGCTTTACTTCTTCTTCCAAGTAGTCCTGTAACTGACGCAATTCTTTTGTATACGTAGCTTTTATTCCAATTAGGTTTTTTAAACTTACCTGTATACCATTATTTTCTACGTCACACAGCACATCGCATAATTCATTGGATAATCTTTCTGTATTGTATAGAATTTCCGGCATGTTACTCTTCTGTGCCAAGTATAATTCCTTTGTTGCTTGCACATCAGCTTCTCCGTATTCCTTTACAGTAGCCCAAGGGATCTCTTCAAAAGAAATTCTATCCTGCATATACTGATCTATCAAATCTGATTTCTTCTGTGCGACTGCGTACCTCTCACAGCAATTCTTCAGGGAGAGAGGAACTTTGCTACCGCCATTGATTAGATACTCACCAATCATCGTATCATAAATATCTTTGCTGTATACAAAGTTACAAGCACGTAACCATTTCAGGTCGAACTTTAAATTATGTCCTACTAATAAATCTGTCTTATCCAACACGTCCTGCAGAATCTTATGAGCGTTTTCCGTAGGCTGTCTATCCTTATGGTAGAAGCACAGGTAATTCTTTTCTCCTTCACAGTCATAACCCACTGATACTAAAAGGTTTCCCGTGTAAGGTTCCGCATCTGTCTTCTTATCCGCATCTACTTTATATGATGTTTCTATATCTAACACGGTAGTTATCATGGTATATATCTAGCCCTTCGTATGTCTATCCTACAAGTAACCAATCCGTGCCACCCTGTCAATTTATTTTTAGAGACGCACAAATGCCGAATGTAATCTTCTTCATCTCCAAAGTTCTTTCCAATACCAATAATAATATCTGCTTCTGATGCTTTTCCAGTTCTGGAATTTTCCAGCATACCAAAATCTATTTCCTGCCTATTGTGTGCTTCGTAACTCGCCTGAGATACAGCCCATACCATACAGTCTCTTCTCTTGGCTATTGTCCTTGAACTTTCATAGATAGCACGGAGCCTCTCGTCTGTTCTTGCGAAAGAATTATTGATGTTTACTTTATCTAGCTGATCTACGAATACAATATCAGGTTTGTTCACTTCGATGAACTTATCAATCTCCCGAATAGAAATTTCTCTTCCTTCTAGCAAAAATAAATTCGGTCTTATTTCTTCTCTATACACTTCATTTGAAGTCTCAACATCGTCTCGTAACTCATTGACTGTCTTGTTTAAATAAGAACAGAAAATTCTACCTTTTACCATACGACCCGGCTCTTCATTGGCAAAGTATGCCACCTTGTACCCCTGTCGGATATATTCCGAAACCATGTAAGTACAAAACGTGGTCTTTCCCGTCTCTGGTCTGGCGAATATAATTCCTAAGTTACCTCGCCCTACTCCACTTATCCTGTCTTTCAAAGGAGCCAGTTCAAATTCAAAATCAAACCCTTTATCACACGCTTCCAAATAATCAGAAATGTCATCCTCTACACGAACAAAGTTACTATCGTCTTCTGGCTGTTTGTTGACCAGATTATCAACCAACACCCGCAACCCTTCGTAATCTCCCTCTTGACCGAGCCAGATATCAGTCGCCTTGCTTCCAATCATATGTGCTTGGTTTCTCCTCCAGAAATTCTCAATCAGGTCGTGCATTATCGCAGGGTTATCATTTACATACTCCCGCAGATCCTTTATCACATCTTCAATAGCTTCACGAGAAGAGTCAGGCATCGAGGGGAATCTATCCCTGTGCAACTGAATTAAAATATCTACTGTTAAATCACTGTCATACTTACCGTGAGCAAATTCAATAGTATCGAAAATAGTACCCATTCCATTGGCGAACATCTCCTTTCCAATGACATCTGAAGATTTTTTATAAAATGTATTCTTCAAACACTGTGCTAAAATTTGTTTTTCAAGTGACATGTACTTCTCCCATGAATCGTTCTTGAATCTTATTAAGAGACCACGTTTTAATATCCCTGTCAATAAATAAAATCTGTACGGACATATGCACCGACAATTCTTTTGCTATCTTCAAAGATTTCTGTGATGCATCTTTATCCAATGCAACTATTGCTGTCTTGAAATGTTTCACATGAGGTATATATTCCTGTATGAGATTAGTTCCCATCAGGGCAACTCCTGTTACATTCGCTTGTGTTACTGCACAGGCTGATGCACAGTCTTCTACGATCACACATTCCTTAGAAGTATTTCTAGTTATAAAAGGAACTCGTGCTGAAGAGTATCGTTTCCATTTTGGTTTCTTGTTAGATAGTGTCCTTCCGACAGCATCGACAATAGTCAGCTTATCATACACACAGAATACCACCCGATTCTCTTTCACATCGTATTGGATATTTGCATGTTTGTTTGTGTAGGCATGTTCTACGTTGTTATTACGTATGTAGTCCAACGCTTCTGGTTTTCTTGCGAGAGGTATCCAACAACTTGTCTCTACACTAAAATCTAATCGTTGCTGTTTTTGTTTTTTGTCAGCCGTGCTATGACCTCTTCTAATACGTCCACTGATATTGCAATTAGCATAAAAGCAGTTATACAAATAAAAATTATCAGTATTGGTAACAGAAAAGCTGTTAGCATGACCGCAAATAGGACAATCGCTACGACTAGTGACACCTTCTGGAACAACCATCGAATCGATGTGTAAATCAAGATTAATCCCCTTCATCTTCGTCTTCTTCTCCGTCTGTTATGTCCATCAGCAGAATAGGTGTTTTCTCACCTAGCCAACCACCGTGTATATTATAATAAAAATAATCTATCGCCTCTTCCATTGTCATCTTATCTCGCTTCATTAAGATATCAATAATACCACTCTGGGAATAGATTAGAACTCTCGGCTGTCCACAGCGTTCCCCAATACCTATGATAGCATCTTCTAAACTGTCATACCGCAGTAAACCATTTGGCAATGGAGTTTTTTTAGTCATTGTCAAACTTCGCTTCGCTTACACCCACTACTAAAAACGCAAGAGACTCAGTGTCATCTTCTATCTCTTTTCCTGCTATTTTCCATATTTGATCCGCATCGGGATCTTCAGGGTAGAGACGTATGTGAAATCCCTTCTCTCGAATTTCCCACCCTTCCTTCTCCAGAATATGTGCCTGTTCCTTTGTCAGTTTAAATCCTTTACTACTCATTGGTTTCAAGCTCCCTCTGTTCTGCATCAGCAAGTAAAATGTGAAAGAATGGTTCTCGTAAGTGTGGTGCATTTGTCCATCGGGAGTTTTGAATTGTCCCTATTGGAGAATTGTCAACTGTGTCAGCTCCGATGAACCACCCTTGTTTACAGGATCTGTTTAATACCACAAAAGTAAATGTAGTTTTTATCAACCCTAGAATATTGTCCGTTGTTATTTTCTTCCATTTGTCAATCAGTCTTCTCTTCCGTTCTGGTATTCTAACTTCTTTCCACGAGGTGTTCCAATTGTCACCCCATTGATTTTTAATTTCTACTTCAAACAGATGGTTCGTATCGTCCTTTACAGCCTTGATGTCAAACCCATAGTCTTCTGCAGATTGATGGATAACATAATCATTCTTTACAAGATATTTTATCAGAGCATCTTTCGCTCTCTTATCATTTCTTATATAGGAATCCTTGTCGAATCTTCTGTTGTTATGTCTCATTCATTCTCTATTTCATAGTTTAGATCTTCATCAAGTTCATTGATATACTCGATAATATCTTTTGGTGTAGGTTTTTCTTCGAACTCTAATATAATTTTTATTTTATAACTCATCTTTCGTTCTATCCTCCAATACTTTCTCTACATCATAAACTGCCTCGTTGTATATCTCTTCTCCAAGTTCTGTAAAGTATAACACTCCTGTATCTCTATCTACCTTGTGTAGTTCTTCATGGGTATATTTCTTATGGGTTTCTAATACAGAAACAATCAGCATAGCTAGTTCATCTACTAAATCTGGATTTACTTTATTTGCCATTATCTCTCTTCTCCTTAATTAAATGTTGGAGTAACTATTTAAACCACCTAGAAGGCATTTCTATAAGGCATTTATTTCTGAATCGATTAATTAATCACACGACTAATCAATCAGTCTTTTAAAGATAACATTGAGTACTGCTACTTATCTTAGGCAGACTTTAGTTACTCCACGGAGGAGTATAGGGATAAAAAAATAAGCAGGTCAAATAAAAAAGAGACTGTATAGTAACTTATATTCTTGTAATGTAGTTTATGGTAGTATATAACTAGTTCTTACTTCTCCCCTTGGTAGGGTAGTTTTCATTTTTTCTACCCTACCCTTCTTTATTTTTTTATTAGATTTACGTAAACATTTTAAAAAGGAGGAAGAAAATGAGTAATTGTCAATTATATGAAGATATAGAAGATTTAATATATGAGCATACTAATAAAAATACTCTTAATTTTATAGAATATGAAAACAAATATAAAAAAGATTTAAAAGATTTTATTGATATTAAATCTATCCAAAAAATTATTAACCTTTTAAATAAAACACAACAGGGAGAGTGAAGATGACTGAAAAAGACTGGAGGTCAAGTATGTTAGGCGATAGAGAAGGATTACTAAAAGTATTACGATCTAAATATCAATCTGAATTAAAAGTTGCACAGGCTAACTTAGCTATTATGTTCAACAAACCTACAAGTATACCTGAACATTCCGATTGGATGGCAGAAGTAGATAAGTGGGTTACACAAATAGCAGATGTGACAGATAAAGTTGCTGTTGTCGATGCAGAATTAACAGGTATGGATGTAGATCAGACGGAATTAAACTTTTAACTAGAGATTGAGAATGATGGACACGATATATTATATAGCATCTATACTAGTTTGTTTCCACGGAGAGTGTGTGAACTTCGACAGCAAACCCTACGCTAAGAACATAGGAATTATCAGTTGCACAGAGAGACTAGAACATACATTTAGAACACAGGTCGGACCTTACTTTGATGATAAGATTGATTTTTCAATAGACAGTCCGGAAGATATTAAAATTGTCCAAGCGAGTTGTGACAGATATCAAGAACGATTTGTCGAGTGATTGCTACTTTTCTTCTGGTTGTTTATCTAGGCAATGCAAAAGTGTCAGCTAATACGTATTTTTATGACATTGATCGTTGTCGTTATTTTGCTAAGAAGATCAGCAGACAGGCTCCGATTCCTCCTCGAAGACAGAAGTATGTTGCTGTCTGCGAGATTAAACATGTAGACCCGAAGAACGTGAGGATTTATAAATGAACGAAGATACCACAGAAGTTGCTCTTTTAAAAAAGAACGTGAAGGAATTACAGGAACAATTGTCAAAAGCAAATGTCAGAATTAAGATCCTTCGAGAAGAAATTTTTTCCATGAGAAAGAAAAGAAGGAGAGAGAAAAAAGTGTCATTCAATGATATTAAACCTGAAAGTGCATTCGGTCATAGGGTAGTGTCAGAGAATCCTGACGCTCCCCATTTACAAAAGGAGAAGGAAGATGAGTAAGACGCTTGGTGATTTTTTTAGTGAGGAAACTGAGTTATTAAAAGAACAGTATGGTTTAACAGCAACAACAAAGGAGAAGAAAGTGGTTAAGATAGACAGTAAAAAGAAGAAGTTGGCTATTTCTGATGAGACTCTGCATCTAGTCAATAGAGTAAAAGATGTTCTGTATAGTTTAAATGAACAGGGAGTAGAGAGTCTCACCTACTTTGAGATAGGAGCATTGAGAGATGCCAATCAAAAAGTTGTCAAACTATTCGACTTGAAATATCAAAAGCATCTCTGCAAAGGACAAGATGATGCGAAGATGCCCGCCTACTACGCAGATATGGTTCGTGCAGATGATGAGAAAGCCCATGATTGATAGAGATTACTTTCAAAAGTGGATAGAGCCAAAAATTGTCAACCGAATATTTGTCGCTAGATTTGTCAAGAAGGACGGAACGGAACGACTGATTAATTGTCGTCTCGGTGTCCACAAATATTTGTCAGGCGGAAAAAGTGTCAACAATCCCGATAAGCATCTGACAGTGTATGACATGCACAAGAAGGGTTACCGCAATATAACCTTCGATACCTTAACAGAAATAAAATGTGGAAAACTTCATTTCGTAAAGGGAATAATGCTCACGGAAGAAGCTGTATAGAATAAAGTGGAAGGGTGGCAAGAGGGCTTGTATAATTTATTTTATACAGGCTCTTTTTTTATTGATCGGTAATTTGTAAGTTCCTATAGTGTTTGTAAAAAAGGGGATTGAAGATGACTAAATACCATATAGATTTTAATAGTTTTGTTGTAGATGAAAAGACTATGACAAGGATAAATACCTTACACCCCCTGTTAAGAGATAAATTTTTAAAAAGATTAATAGATGAAGGTGTTTTAGAAATTGTAAATACAGACGTAGCAGATGATGATGATGATGTAGATGAACTGCATAAATATCTACCAGAATAAAGTGGAAGGGAGGCAAGAGGGCTTGTATAATTTATTTTATACAGGCTCTTTTTTTATTGATTGGTAATTTATAAGTTCCTATAGTGTTTGTAAAAAAGGGGATTGAAGATGAATGACTACCAAACTATTACAGTAGAAAACATGCGTGAATTACACAGTGATTATAAACTAGGTATGGACATTGCCTGTCTAGCATCTAGATATAATTTAACCTGTATAGAAGTTGAATATTTATTAGGGATTAGGGAGAGTGAAGATGAAAACATATAAAATAACTACTACTTGTATTATGGAAGTAAAAGCAGAAGATGAAGATGAAGCATTTAATAAAGCTAATGCTGTATATGATTGGGGAGATGTTGTAGACCAAGATATAGAGGAGAAAGTAAATGGAAAAACTAACAGAACATGAATTATTAAAAAGACTTGATAGTGACTTTTATGATCTTGATTTTCGAATCCAAACAAGTGCAACTAAAGGTGTTGTGGCTACTGTTCACTTTTATGAAGATAAAATAGAGGAGAGTGAAGATGGCTAGTTTCATAATAGATATTACAGAAGAAGAAACAATACAATGTCAGGTATGTAATGAAGTTTTTAATACGAATGAAATTACTACTGATGATTATTACTTTGCGTGGGATAATATAGTAGATGTGGATTGTTGTGCAGAATGTTCAACAAAGGAGACTGAAGATGAGTAATGAACTTATAAAATTTAAAAATAAAGACTTTAATATTGATGATGAAAAAACGTCTAAAAATTTGAATCGTATACAAGCTCAAGAGATTATAAAATTAAATATTTTATTAGAAGATTATAAACATTTATTAGATTTTAGAATGTGGCAAATAAAAAACTATAAATCTGTCTTATCCAAAAATAAAATTAAAGATATAAAGATACTACCACCATGCAATTAAAGTGATAGAATATGAAAAAAGAGTTTATAGTAACACCAGAAGATATGGAAAATTGGATAGGTAGAGATACAAATAACCAATTTCCACGCAAGTTTGTAATGGAAACTTTATGTGAATTAGCTAATGGAGATTACGCACAAGAAACTTTTAGAGATGACGTCTTAGATATAAGAGGTAATGATGAATAAATTTGTCATAAAGACTGTGCAGGATACTGTTTGTGAAACTGTCGTTGAAGCACCTGACAAGGAAGAAGCATTAGAATCATTCTTCAACGGAGAGAATATTGTCAGCGAGACAAAAGAAATAAACTGGGGAGTGGAAGAAGTTTTGTCAGTAGAGAAAATTGTCAACGAGGAGAAGAAAATTGTCAACGGATAACAGCAGAATTGTCGCTTCGAGTAACGCTACGGACTTTGGAGACCTAACCGAGAATTTGTCAACGGATTTGTCATCTTTTACACAGCAATATATTTGTATACACTGTAAAAAGAATAAGGCGATAGTGTGGGAACTAAAAAAATGGCTGTGTGTTAGCTGTTGGAATTTACTGTTTCGTA
>VTLG01003816.1_pt1 | contig 11941 bp, 16 predicted proteins | sample 4694571 | NCBI WGS metagenome assembly VTLG01 (sample SAMN12604809, study PRJNA352737) | marine metagenome | biome: ENVO:00000447; feature: ENVO:00000209|ENVO:00000569|ENVO:01000036; material: ENVO:00002151; isolation source: viral sequences binned using virsorter ... | reverse complement strand
CTATTTCATTTAATTTTCTTAATGCAAGTTCTTTGTCTTCTAAAGTTGAATTTTCATCTTTTAAAATATCAGTTAATCTGCCAACTTCAACTTGTTGAGACATGGTTTGCATTTCAGCCGTTTCGTTTATAGAATTTAAAGCTCTTTGAGTTGTTGTCAATCCATCATATTCAGAAATTAATTTAACAACTTGAGCTACAACTAAAGCAATTCCAGCGGCTAAAGCAATATAAGGATTTGCTAGAATAAATTTTGAAAGACCTTTAAAGGCTCCAATTAAAGATCCTATTCCCGTACTTATTTTCCCAATAATTATAAGAACGGGGCCTATTGCAGCAAGAACTAACCCCCATTTTACTACATTATTTTTTTGCTCTTTACTTAATCCTGAAAACCATTCAGATAGCAATTGAATTTTCTCAGCTATTATTAGAATTATAGGAGCTAATGCATCACCCATTTCAATCCCAGCATTTTTCAACTGGTTAAAGGATTGAGTCATTTGAAACCCAGCCATTTGAGAAGTTCTATCAAACGCCTCATCAACAAAACCTTGTTTATTAGAAAGGTCATCCAAAATATCAATATATGTTTCTGTTTGATTCCCAAGTACACCAAGCACTCCTTTTAATGATGAGGATTTTGAAAAGAACTCAGATAAATCAACTCCAGCATTTTTAAACTTGGAGGCCATCATTATCAACGTTTTTTGTAATCCCTGTTCAGAAAGAGAATCTCTCAACTGTTCTACAGTCATATTAATTTTGCCTAACGCCTTTTCCTGCTTAGGAGTTATTTTTGCAAAACTCATCATCACACCCTCCAATCCAACAGTTGCAGAAGTCGCATCTCCTGTTGTTTTTGTGTAGGTTGCAATAAACGCTCCAAGCTCCTCCATGTTTATTCCAAGAGAGGAAGCAAGCCCCATTTGACTACCAAGAACTTGAGATAATTCGTTAGCCTCAAACATACCTGATTGTACCATTCCACCGAAAGTATCTAATGCATCAGCAGCTGTTAAAGTTTCAACTCCATAAGCATTCTGAGCAGCAGCAGCAACTTTTGATAAAGATTCCATATCTCCAAGACCAGAAGCTGATCCCATGGCTACCGCTTCTAATGTTTCTAATGCATTTGCACCTCTTAAACCAGCTGATGTTAAAAAGAATAAACCTTCAGCCATTTCTGCCGCCGCAATTCCTGTTTTATCTGAAAGTAATAAAACACTTTTTCGCATACTGTTTACTTCATCCTCTGCAATTCCAACCAATGTTATGATTTTTGTCATTGATTTATCAAAATTCATTGACATTTTAGCTGAGGCAACTCCAACACCAACAATAGGAAGAGTTAATCCCATTGTCATATTTTTACCCGTCTTTTGTAATTGATTTCCGAACTTTTTAAGTTTCTTTTGAGCTTTGTTCATTGCTCTTTCAAAAGCAGTTAAATCAGCACCAAATTTAAAATTTAAAAATCCTATTGCTTTACTTGCCATGTTCTATCTTTTTTTTAAATAATTCTGCTTTATTTTTCAAATCTTCAAAATCTATTTTATTATCATCTTTTTCCCATTCAAACTTTATAAGGTCTGTTGGCTTTATACTTTTACCTTTTCCAAGATGAATGTTTAACAATAAACAGGTGCTCCATCTTGTACGCTGCCAATCACTTCTTTGCCTCATGTTTTCTAAATCATGGAATCCTTCAATTTTATTCCAAAATTCTCTTGGCAACATATCATAAAAATCATCAACATTCATTCCCAATTGCCCAAATGCTATCTGTTCCAGTTTTGGCCAAGTTAGCTCTTCTTGGCTCTCTTGGCCTTTGGCTTTTTTTCATTGCCATCTCCCATTGCTCTGGCTAATATTTCAAAAGCTTTTTCCATACAATCCATGTGGCCGTCAAACATATCAGTTATTTCATCAATGCTGTGAGTAAATGGTTGTTTTGCCGCTCTATAACCATCTTCCATCCCACAATAAATCAAACTAAATGCATCATTAAAAGTTAATTTTCCAGAAGCTAATTTGTTTAAATCACTCATTGTACTTCCAGTCATTACACTGTACTTTCTTAATGCATTAAATCCAAATCTAATTGGCATTTTATGTTCGCCAATTTCTAAAATTTCATATTTCATTTTTTTTCTGTGTTTTGTCTTTTCTGAATTAAAAGAAACCAACCCCCGCACTCAGAAAAGAAAACGCAGAGGCTGGCTCTAAATTTTTATTTAACTTACCGTTTGAACTAAAACTCCACTTCCTTGAAATGAAACACTATAGGTACTCGTGTCCTCAAGTGGGCTGCTTAAACTTGCTGATGTCATCCAAGCTGTTCCTACATATTTTGTATCGCCAGAATCAGTTGTTGTAACTCCAAAAGTTAATTCAAAACTTGCTCTTGTTGCTATATATGCTGTAAATATATCGCTAAGAGTGTCATTTCCAATAGCTCCTCCCGCAGGAGTTAGCCATGCATATAATGCATCACAAGAAACATCCCAGTTTCTCATTCCTTCCATATTTTCTTCCCATCCACCCGAATCTTTTGAACTCGTGCTTCTGGTACTATGATTAACATTAAGAGTTGCACTTGTGCTATAAGCCACAAGAGTTCCCGCTAAATACACTCTTAATTCCGTACCGTTTATTTGTCCATCTGTTGCTGCCATAATTTTTTATTTTTTTTTGTAACCATCTAATTATTAGTTAGTTACGGATTCATAATTATAATTCTTGCTCCTTATCTGAAGCCTCTTTTTTTGCTTTCGTTTCTTTTTTTACTTTTTTTACTTTTACATCTCCATAACCATTATCATCTAGCCATTGTGCATATTCTTGAGTTACATCCATAACAGTTCCCACTGGTAACGTTTTGTGGGCATTTTTAATTAATTCTTTTTTTAATGTATATTTCATTTCTTTTAATTTTGTTCAATCCAACCGTTATCTGGATTGTTGATTATTTCTATTATTTCACTATGAGAATATATTGTAGAGCCCTCTAAAAAAGAGGGAACATCCCCCATGAATTTTACTATTGTTTCTGTGCCATCTAAATTATATCTTAATGTTGCTTTTGATGTTTCAATTACATGCTTAAAATCTATTGATTCAACATGATCTTTTTCTATTATAACATATTTTTTTTCCATATCTTTTTATTCTGGAACATCAGCTTCAAAATCTGTTGATGCCATGTTAGTCATTGTACCATTATTACTATTTGAACTATCATCTGGTATTGTTGGATAAGTTGCAATTGGATCTCCCGTTAAAGTTCCATCTCCCATTCTCCACCATCCTATTAATCCAGTATCTCCCGCAACTGTATTTGGAAGCCCTTCATTATATAATGTTCTCACATTTGCATCTGATAATTCTACATTAAACAAACTCACTTCATCTATGTTTCCGATAAAATAACCTCCTCCATCCGCATTACTACCAAGAGCAGTGGAGGAAACAGTACCAGCAAAAGTTCCAAGCCCAGTAGTAGTTTGTTGTAAAGCTCCATCTAAATATAATTTTATTTCATCTCCAGATACATCCCATGTACCAACAAAATGATGCCATAAACCATCATCTTCAATTTCCTCTGTTGAAATAGCTGATACTGTTGAGCCCCCTCCTTTATAGTTTAACCTTATTTCAGAACTTGCAGAATGATATATTAAACTAATAAAATTGTTTGAATCTACCAGAGTTTTAAAATAATGCCCGGTTGTTTCTGTAGATGGAGTTTTTGCCCAAAACGAAATTGTTCCAATAGTAGAATTAAAAACAGAACTAATTCCATCTATCTCAACATAATCATCAACTCCATCAAAAGCAGTAGAATAAATATTATTGAATGAATTTAAGACTCTAATATTAAAGTTTAAAGATTTTCTATAAACTCCATCCGATCCACTCATATCATCAAAAACATCATCATAACCATCAAAATCAATTGCTTGTATATTTACGCCAACATATAAACCGTTTACTCTATCTAAAGCAGTTCTTGTATAGTTTGCAAGTTTTGAAGCATCTGAATAAGTTTTACAATATGCAGAAACCATTATCGAAACATTATCTAATAAAGCAACAGAATCTTTTTGGCCTTCTGGAGAATCAGTAGAAACATCATAAACAATAAAAGGAAACTCTGAGGTTTGCTTCATTATATTTGGAGCAATCCTTGTTCCTACCAAAGAAGCTACAGCTATATTGTCGCTTAAAATTTTATATATTGCTTTTCCTATATCCATTTTAATATCCTAATCTCCCGTATTTTTTCATTCTTCTAACATCTGCAGCAACTGCTTTAATAAATATTTTTTCTGCATCAGTAAATCCATTTTCCAAAACAACTCCACTTGTTTGATTAAACGCTGTTTCCATAAAAGGAAAAGCTTTTGACATTCCTCCTCCTCTGATTCTATGGCCGTATTCCACCCATGCACCGTAATAACCACCTAAATTTTTCTTAAATTTTCCTTTTACTCTTGGCCCAATATAAGCTCCATGAACATCTCCTCTTGAGGCTCTTGTTCTATAAAACTGGATTGACTTTTTTAAAGTACCTCTTGATATTGTCAAACTTTTGTCTGGAGGATATGAAACTCCAACTCTTCCAGTTGATCCAGGATCTAATAAAGGAGCGTTTGCCTCTGCAGCTTTTAACATTGGAAGAGTTACTTTTTTCCAAAATCTTCCCCATATCAAATCTTTATTGACTCTTTTTGGAAGTCCTTTAAACATCTGCATAATCTCCTTAATTCCTTTTGCTTCTACTGAAACACCATCAGCCATTAGTTGTTATCTTTTAATTTTGTTTCTATTTCTAAAAATTTTATTCTTCCATCTATTTCTTTAATCCCATGTATTATATAAGTTTTAGAATCATATTCTATTCTGTAAGTTCCTAAAATTGTAACTCCTAAATTTCTAACGTAAAAAACTAAATCTGTTCCTTGAACTTGTTCTTGAGATTCTTCTTTTCTGTTGCTTGCTTTCCAATCTGTATGAGCCCATAAAGTATATAAGGTTGCATAAACTTTTGTTTCCCCTCCATAATCATCTTTTGTGTAGGTTGGAGATTGAATTTCAATTCTCCTATCTAATTGCCCGATGCTTAACATACCTGTATTTTATACTGATCTAATAAATATTGACTTGATAAAGGAAGCTCTGTTGCTGTTCTTCCTGTTATAACTGTTTGCCTGTTTTCGTACCAATTTCCAACGGTTAAAATAATTGCTGTTCTTATTCCCTCTGGAACATCTGTTGAGGCTGTTCCATAACCTACTGTATATTTTACCTCAACAGCGTTTATTCTATCCGCTAAATTTGGCAAACTTCCATCAACAGCAATTCCAATTCTTGCTGGTTTTGAAGTATTATCTAAAATATAATTTGAAGAAGCTAAGGTTTGTAAACTATCATCAGTATCATAATATTTTACATGAGTAATAGAATCAACAGGGCTTTTATATAATGTATAAAATTCATTCCAATTATCACTATATTGTGTTACTACTGTATCAATAAAATATTGATTAGTATAAATTTGACATGACTCTGTTGCAGCCGCTACTAAATTGTCTATTACTGTGTCATCATCTGTTACATCCACTTTAAGAACTGCCTTTGCTTGAGCAGTTGTAAAAACTGGAGTTGTTGCCGCTGTATCTACTTTTAAACTTCTATACATTTTAAATTGGTTTTAAAAAAAAGGACTGGCTTTAAAACCAGCCCTTTTTAAAATTATTACTATTGTGTTACGCTGTTAATGTAGTATATTTAACAAAAGATGCACCAGAAGCAACACCCCAATCCATATGATTATTCATAACTAAACGAACTTCATTTGTAGTTGCCGCACTATATGGATCCACCAAAATATTTGAAGGTCCAAAGGTTGCAAAATAAACTCTACCAAAATCACCAAACATACCATCTCCAGATGCACCAGCAGAATTTGCAGGACCAGAAGAGAAATATCCTGGATAACCAGCTAATCTATCATCTACATATAAAGGATAAGTTGAAGAAACTTGAGCTTCTTTTTTAATAGCACTGTATAACTCCCAAGAGTTAACAAAAGATAAATTTCCATCCAATCCATGATCATCAGCAACTGTTTGTATAGCTGTTAACATATCTGAAGCGATAGAGCCTGTTGCAAAAGTAGCTTCAGTAAATGTTAAAGTACCAGAAGTTTGAACTATTGCAGAAGGAGCACTTGTTACTGAAGTTGATCCAAACATTGCAGCATCAATTTTTTGTGCCATATTTCTTCCCATATCTGTCATAACAGACGCTTCCGCAGCAGGTCCATTTTGAGCTAATATAATATTTGATATGTCAACAAAACCAGTCAATCTGTTTGGTGTTAATGTAACTTTGTCAAAATCAACACCGCCATCAGCAGCAACAGCAACTTCAGCAGCCCATGCAACTGTTGATCCACCGGCAATTGGAAGAACTGTGTCCGCAGCGACTGTTCCCAAATCATTTAAACCTACTCGTTTATAAAGACCATTTTCTCCTAATGATTCAATATACGCCCCAATAGCTGTTGGTGCAATTGCTGATCCACCTTGTGTTATTTGTCTTTTTTCAGTCATAAAAGAAGGAATCCCAATTCCTTGCAATCCTTTTCTTGCTTCTCCTTCTGCTTCTTGATGCATTTCTGCTTCTAATCCCGATAATTGTCCACCATTTCTGATTTCATTGATTGCTTTGAATAAACTCCAATCTCTTGTTTCTTTTGTGTTACTTGGTGATTCTATTTTTGTTCCACTAACTCTTGCAGCTGTTTTTAAAGCTTCCTCTGCTCTTTCAGCTCTTTTAATTTTTACATCCATATCATCTATTTTTTGCAAAACAGAATCCATTTCAGTATTTTCCTCTTGCGTTAAATCTCTATCTTCTAATTCAGCAGTTTTTTTAAGAACTTCTAATTTAGAAATATAATCTGAACGCACTTCTTTTAATTCAATACTATTTTTCATGTTATTTCTTTTTAAATTATTTTTTTCGTTTTATTAATTCGATTTTTAGTTTCGCCAACGAACGCGCCACTAAATCCTTTTCCTCTTCTTTTATTTCTTTTTTCTCTTTATACATTGCCAACCCTCTTTGAGCTACTACTAAATCAGAATCAGCTTGACTATATGCGGGATATGAAACTACCGAAATGTCAAATAATCTATCAATTCCTGTTATAGTTCTAATATCATTTCCATCATCATCTGTACTCCATTCATCATCTCCAACAGTAAAGGCAAAACTGGATTGATTCAGATTGCCATTTTTCATATTAATAGATAAGTCTTTTCCATAAGAAGTTTCGGGAATCTGAAAAGAATAGCGTAAACCTTTTTCATCAACAGATAAATCTAAAGTTCCTGATGTACTCCTTGCAAGAATTAAATTTGCATCATGATTTATTAATGCACGTACATCGGATTTGTCAATTGTTTCTTGACTAATTGCAGTTGGAGATATATATTCATAAAATCCTCCAAGGTTATCGGATTTAGAATTAAATATACTTCCATAACCAACAACGGATTCAACTCCATTTTCTTTTGTTTCAAATCTGTTTTCAATATTAAATATTCTTTTTTCCATAACTATATTATTAAATTTTTTATCCCAAATTTTTGTATTGTTTTCATCTATTACATCTTCTGTAATTTCTTCCTCTTCTGTAATTTCTTCATCTATTTCTTCATGATATTCTTCATCATCTAAATCTTTCTCATAAACTATTGTTACTGTTTTTTCATCTTCAGTAATTGAAACAATATGACGCTTTTCGTTAATATCAACTCCTGCTTCATTTGAATCAATCATATCAATAAGTTTCCCAGCGGCATCAAAAATGGCATCAAGATTAAATCTCCCTGCATATTGTCTTGTTGCTATCAACGCCTTCCTGTAAACCTCGCCATTTTTGCCAAAAGGATAACCGTATCTGCCCTTAGTTTCTTCCTCTGCCTCCGAATCATAAGCTAAAAACCATTTCTCATATTCACTCCAATTATCATCCCCTAAGAGTTTGTTTCCATCTGCCGCTGTAAAATCCCAATCTGAGTCAATATTATACTTTCCTCCCTTAACTAAACTAACAGCATTATCATATCCTTTGTTATTTAAGTTAGTCATATCTCTATACTCTTCATTATCCTGTTCAGCTTCTTCCTGAGTTTCATATTTACACTCTCCCTCATCTCCCCACTTCCATTTATTATTTTCACATTGTATTGCTGGCATATTAGATATTTTTTATTGTAGTCATATTCATTTGGATATAGTTGTTATCTCCATCATCTACTTTATTTAAATCTTCTTTTTCTCTTACTTCATTTACAGTCATCCATCCATTTGTAATTGCAGTTTTATAGTAGTCTGCTCTATCTTTTACGTTTCCTCTGAGTAATCCGTTTACATTAAACTTTATATATTCTCTTCCAATATTATTTCTTCTAAATAGTTTAAGACTCATCTCTAATTCTATTTTAGAAATATAAGGCATAAGTGAATAGGAAACGAACTCCTGTGATTGCATCTCGATATTGTTGAACGAACTGGCACTCAAGTCTTTAAGTAAGTGAGGAGGCAAACCAAAGATTCTTGCAACTTCCTGGATTGAGAATTGTCTTGATGCTAAAAATTGAGCCTGATCTGGAGTTACGGATATGCTTTTGTACTTTAATCCCTCTTCCAATACTGCCGTTTGGTTACTACCATTTAAAGTTCCATAATTTTTATTGAAACTATTTCTCAATCTATCTATGGCTTGTTCCGACAATGCTCTATCTGATTCCAATATCCCCGACAATTTTCCTCCGTTACGAAAAAATGTGCTAGAATAGGTCTGCACATCCATACCCCATCCAATTGCATTTTTACATTGTTCAATTGGAGAAAGCCCTGTTATTCCATCTGGTCCAGTAATTAATTTAAAATGAAGCATATTATCAGAATCAATTGTTTCTCCTGAATCTTCATTTGAATAATATAATTTATTATCTAAAGTATAAGTAGTAACATCTCCATAATTTAAAGGAAGTAATTCCAAGACTCTTCCATTTCTATTTCTGATTATTTGAACATAAGAGTTTCCATCTGACAACATATCCATCATAATCTTTTCGTAAAAAGTTATTTTGTTTTGATATGAGTTCGGTTGGTATTTAATTAAAAAAGATAAATCAGAATCAACTTCTATATTATCTCCATTATTTTCTCTTCTAAAAACTCCAACTGGAAGTGTAGATATACTTTCCGAAAGTAATCTCATTGCAGCCCAAACAGCTGAAAAAGTTAAAGCAGTTGTTGGAGAAACTTGAGTTGTTGGACCAAAAGGAAGTGTGTAATTTATACTTCTTTGTTCTTTTTTCTGAGGTCTTGAAAAGATGTTTTGGATTGATTGCAGTATGCCCACTATATAATTTTTTGCAATTATACGGCTATAACTATTTTTTATTATGTAACATTGTTTCCTTTAATTTCCTATCTCGACAAACTCTAAAGGAATTATAATCTGAGTATTTACGTTTGCCAAATAGTTCAATATGATCTTGTTCAATAGATTCATAAGCACTTTTTAAAGTCTTATATTCTTTTGACCTATCCCAAAACTCCCGAACAAAACCAGATGCTGAATAAATATATATCATAACATTAATAATCCTCTATCATCATAAATTGAACTGTAACCTCCCTCAGTCATATAAGATCCAAGAGCCATAACTAAAGCAACTGTTCCATCTATTTTTTCTGTACTCTTTTTCTTTGATGGTTTTATATTCCCAGCAGCATCTTCTTCCATAACAGTATTTGCAATCATCCATTTTAGAACTGGATTTCCATCATGTATAATTTCTTTTCCTAATATTAAAGCTTCTAATTGTTTTGATGGAGCACTCATACTAACGAATCCCTGCCCGAAAGGCTCCATTGGTACATTTTCGTTTTGAAGGTCGATTACCATAGAACTTGCATTCCAACGATCGTAGCAGATAGATTGTATTAAATATTCATTTCCTAAGTCTAAAATCTTTTGTTTTATAAAATTATAATCACATACATCTCCATTAGTTGCAATAATATGATTATCTCTAATCCAGGTTACATAATCAACTTTATCTCTAGCACTTCTTTTCTTTGCATTCTCTTCTGGAATAAAAAAGTATGGTACTATAATAAACTTTTCATCTTCTTTAAATAATAAAACCAGAGCCGAAATATCCCTCGTACTGGCAAGATCCAAACCGAGATAAACTTCTTTATTCTTTAACTTTTCTAAATCTACATCTCCTTCACAAAGTTCCCATTCCTTTGCTCCTATCCAAGCTGTTTGTGAATCAGTCCAGATGTTTAACATTAATCTCTTAAAGGTATTTTGATATGATGGAACATCCATTGCTCTTTGAGATTCTCTTCTCATATATTCTTTTCTTAAACTTATTCCATAATTTGGATTTGCTTTTTTCCATACCTCTTCATCTGTAATATCATCTTCTAAATCAGCTTCGTATATTGCAGAATAAAAACTGGAATCTTCTATTAATTTACTTTCCACTTGTTTTGCATAATTATAAACTTCCCATCCTATTGAATTTTTATTGTAACCAGCAGTTGTTATACTAATAAATAAAGGCTCAATTCTTGCACCTGTGGAAGTCAAAAGCGTATCATATAAATCTCTATTTGGCTGAACATGCAATTCATCCATGATCACACAACCAGCAGAATATCCGTGCTTAGTTTTTGAGTCTGAAGAAATAGCTTGAAAAAAATTACCTTTACTTTCGTTTGTAATTGAGTTTCTAAATACTTTTGCTCTTGATGAAAGTTCTTTGTTTTGTAATACCATATTGGAAACAATTGAAAATAAAATATTTGCTTGTCCTCTATCTCCAGCCGCAGCGTACAATTCATTTCCTCTTTCCTTTTCAGAAAATAAAACGTAGCAAATAATTGAAGCTGCTAAAGTCGTTTTGCCGTTCTTCCTTGGCAATTGTATTAAAGATGTTCTATATTTCCTTAATCCATTCTCTTGTTTCCATCCAAATAAATCTCCAATTATTTTCTTTTGCCAATCTTCTAAAAGTAAAGGAGTTCCAGTGAGTTCTCCTTTTGTGTGAGTACAAAAAGTTTCAATAAAATTTATTGATTTGTTTGCCGCTTCTTTATCAAAATAAAACTTAGTCAAAATAATTATTTATCTGAGTATTGTTATTCAAGACTGGAGCAGCAATTGAAGCTCTTGCAACTGGAGTTAGTCCGAACTGGGCAGCCAATTTAAGACTGTTATTTAATGCGTCATTTTTCATTTTAACTAAAGGAGATGCTTGCCTTCTTAGAACTGTTCCCTCTGATGATTGAAACTCATCTATTCTGTTTTCTTTTCTGAGTTTCATTTCACATTCCAAATACAAACTTATCTCATTTGCATAAGCTTCAACCAATCTTAAATCAACTGAGTACAACATTTCTAAATTAAAAAGTTGAGTTGCAACTTTTACAAATTCTTTTTTACCAATTTCAGATAGCCAATCTGGAGCAGTTGGAATATCAGAAACCAAATCTACAACCATTTCATTTTCAATAGTTCGGCTTTTTTCAAGAGTACCCTGCATCTCCTTTATTTTTGTTGGTGTTTTCTTCCTACCTTTACCCATGTTTGTCTGTTTCTGATTTAAAACTTGTTCCAAAACCATTATATTTTTCAACATCCTTCATGTAATTTCCACATTTACATTTGGCTTCTTTTATTTTTATTTTTTTATTTTCAAAAATTAAAGTTTGTTTTTTTAATTCTTTTTCACATTTGCATTTTTTACATCTAAATTTGGCCATTTTAACTTGGTTTTAGTTTGAACTTAAACTGATATAACCGTAAAGCTGTAATTTTACGTATAACAACGTTAAAG